>FWWM01000201.1_pt1 | contig 199455 bp, 164 predicted proteins | sample 2228351 | NCBI WGS metagenome assembly FWWM01 (sample SAMEA103939774, study PRJEB20133) | metagenome | reverse complement strand
ACCTCATCGAGTCCGGCGTTGACCTCCGCGACACCAAGAACATCATCGGTACCGGCCCCTTCAAGTTCAAAAGCTATACCCCCGGGGTGGCGTTCGAACTCGAGCGCAACCCGAACTACTTCGACAAGGACCTCCCCTACCTGGATGGCATCGTCGGTCACCCGATGACCGACTGGAACGCCGTGGCGCAAGCCTTCCTGGCCGGGCAGCTCCATCTCTACCGCTCGCTGACCACGCCGCCGCTCGACCTCTTCCAGGGACAGAGCGATATCCAAGTCGTCGGCGTCCCCACCACGCTGGTGTGGCGTCTCATCTGCAACGCGCGTCAGTTCGAGCCGTTCAAGGACGAGCGAGTGCGTCGGGCGATCACCCTGGCGCTCGACCGCGAGGCGATGATCGCCGCCATGACCGAGGGGCGCAGCGTCCTCTCCGGCTGGATGCACCCCTACGGTGCCTGGGCGCTACCCGAGGAACGCGTGCGCCAAGCGCGCGGCTTCGGCAAGGACAAGGAAGCCGACCGGCAGCAAGCTCGGCAGCTACTGGCAGAGGCAGGCTTCCCGAACGGCCTCGAGTTCGAGCTGCTCGCCTTCAACCTGGACGTCACGACGCCGAGCCTGATCGCCGATCAACTCGCCCAAGTCGGTATCAAGGCCAATACGCAGATCCTGCAGTTGGGCGAGTACGTACAACGGATCGTCGCGCGCGAGTTCCAGATGGCACTCGGCTTCAACGCTCCCTGGGTCGACGAACCCAAGTCGACCTTCGGCGCCTGGATCACCGACAACGAGAATGTGAGCATGACAGGTCTCTGGTCGGAGGAACTGATCGAGCTCTACCGCCAGATCGAAGTCGAGCTCGACCTGGAGAAGCGCAAGCAGCTGACGCAGGAGCTCGACTTCCGCACGTTGGACGACCCGGTGTTCGGTATGATCTACGTCTACCGACCGGTGATCTGGCACGTCTTCCGGCCCGGCATCCTGGCGAACTGGACGCCGCAGCCGAACTACAACCTGACCGAAAAGCACGCGACGACCTGGTTGCGACAGTAGGAGCACGGCCGACCGGAGCAGTGCGGTAGGGGCGACAGCAGGCGGGAAAGGCCAAGAGGCATGTTCGTCCAGTACTTGATCCGACGCGCGATCGGCGGTTTCGCCGTCGTCCTCCTGGCGACCTTCGTCGTCTTCGCCTTTATCCGTCTCGCTGGAGACCCTGCCGCACTCATCGTGGGCGGCACGGGAGAGAACATCACGATCAACCCCGAGCGGGTGGCGCAGGTGCGGCAGGAACTGGGGCTCGACCGGCCGTTGATCGTCCAGTTCGTGGACTTCCTGTCCGGCCTGGTGACCGGAGGGTTCGGCAAGTCGTACGTGACCGGGCGGCCGATCGCGGACGAGCTCCGCGTCCGACTGCCTCTCACGATCGAGCTCGCGATCCTCTCGGAACTGGCTGCTTGGCTCTTCGCGTTGCCGCTCGGGCTCTTCAGCGCGCTGCGACGCGGCCGCTTCACCGAGGGGCTCACGCGCGTCTTCTTCTTCGTCGCCTCGGCCGTGCCAGCCTACTGGCTCGGTTTGCTCGTCTTGATCTTCGTCCTCCTGACGTTCGGCTGGCGCCCCCCGCTCGGGCTCGTCTCCCCGACGCGCGACCTCGGCACGCACCTCCAACAGATCGCGCTCCCGGTGCTCGTCCTCGGCTTCGTGTTGGCTGCAGGTCTGGTGCGCTTCATCCGTAACGCCGTCCTCGAAGTCCTGCAAGAGCCGTTCGTGCAGGTCGCGCGGGCGAAAGGGCTCGCCGAGTCGGCCGTCGTTTTCCGGCACGTCCTCCGCAATGCGTTCGCTCCAACAGTCGCCTTCTCCGGGCTGCGCGTCGGCTACCTCCTCGGTGGTGTGGTCATCGTCGAGACGACCTTCAACTTGCCCGGCCTCGGCCTCTTCTTCGTCGATGCGGTCGCTCGCCGCGACTTTCCCGTGATCCAGATCGCGGTACTCATCCTGGGCACAGCATTCGTGGTGATCAATTTGCTCACCGATATCGTCTGCTCCTTCCTCGATCCCCGCTTGCGCGAGAGGGGTTGACGTATGGCCGAAGCAGTCGCCAGACCGATCGCCCACGAGCGAGCGACCGTCGTGCGCCGGCGTCTCCCATGGCTCGGCATCCTGGTCGCTCTCACCCTCGCCTTCATCGTCGCGGCCGGCATCCTCGGTCCCTCTCTCAACCTGCGCTCGCCGACGGCGACCGACGCGACAGCACGCCTTCAGCCACCGTCGGCCACCCATCCTTTCGGCACCGATGAGCTCGGCCGCGATATCTTCACGCGCGTGCTCTACGCGCTCCGCACGACGCTCCTCATCGCGGTTCCAGGTGGGCTCCTCGGGACGGCGATCGGGACACTGCTCGGCCTCCTCGGCGGTTACCGCCGCGGACTCCTCGACTTCCTCCTCCAGCGCGGTGTCGAGATCATCACGGCGATCCCCTCGCTCGTCGTCGCGAGCGTCGTCGTCGCCGTCCTCGGTCCCGGTCGACTCCAGCTCATCGGCGCGGTCGGCCTTTCCTTGACCCCGGTCGGCGTCCGGGTCATGCGTGCAGCAGCGCTGCGCGTCTCCGACTCGCTCTTCTGCGAAGCAGCCCGTGCCCTCGGGGCGTCACACTGGCGCATCATGTTCCGTCACGTCCTTCCGAATTGCCTCGGCCCGCTCGCGGTGCTCGCTTCCTTGAACCTCGGCGCCGCGATCTTCGTAGAAACCGGCCTCAGCTTCCTGGGCTTGGGCGTGCAGCCCCCGAACCCCTCGCTCGGAAACATGCTGACCGGTGCGGCATCGCTCTATTTCACGCGTGCACCGTGGATGGTCATCTTTCCCGGTCTCGTCGTGACGCTCCTCATCCTCTGCTTCAACATCATCGGGGACCTGCTCGCCGACTACTTCGACCCCCGCTTGCGCGCCCAGACCAATCACTGACCAGCGCACACGCGCATCGTCCGACCGAGCCGCGGCAAGTACGCTACCGCGGCTCCTTCCCGCTGGGATGGGTGGCATCGTCAGGAGTCCATCCACGAGGAGCCTGGCGCCTCACGGCGCGTCCCTCTTTCGACAGCTCCTGTTCGGATCTCCCGGCCACTTGCACACCTCGTCATGCTCTGCTACTGTAGGGGTGTCTCGCAGGCGAGAGATCCGCGTCGCGACGCGGGAGTGTTCGAAAGGCTGAACGCCATGGCTGTGCTACGCCAAGCGGAGCGAACCGCCGCATCGGTGCCAGCCCGCGTCTCTCGGCTGGGCCGCGACTTCTGGTTGGGCTATGCGCTCACCTTGCCCGCTTTCCTCGTCGTCGTCGGCCTCGTCGCCTATCCCCTCGGCTACGCCTTCTGGTTGTCCCTGCAGGACATCAAGGTCGGCGGCCAAGGCCAGTTCGTCGGTTTGGGGAACTACGTGCGGTTGCTCCTCGACGAACAGAGCCGGATCCACGGGCTCTTCTGGAACAGCGTGAAGGTGACGGCCCTCTATACCGGTGGCGCACTCCTCGGGAAGTTCGTCATCGGCATGGTTAGTGCTGTCATCCTCAACGCGCAGATCCGGGCGCGGCACTTCTGGCGCACCTTGCTCTTCGTCCCATGGGCGATCCCTGCTGTCGTCTCTGCCTTCACCTGGCGCTGGATGTACAACGACGTCAACGGCGTCATCAACACGCTCTTGACCAATCTGGGCCTCGTCGACCGACCGATCCTCTTCCTCGCCGACCCGCGCCTCGCCTTGTGGTCAGTGCTCGTCGCGGCGATCTGGCAAGGTGCCCCGTTCTGGACGATGACCTTCCTGGCCGGGCTGCAGGCGATCCCGCGAGAGCTCTACGAGGCAGCAGCGATCGACGGCGCGACTCCGTGGCAGCAGTACTTCCGCATCACGCTGCCGCTCCTCACACCGGTCATCACGGTCACGGTCATGCTGTCCGCCATCTGGACCTCGAACGCGATCCAGTACGTCTACATCCTCACGAACGGTGGCCCGGCGAACGCCACCGAAACCTTCCCGCTGCTCGCCTACCACGAGGGAATGACGGCTTACGATCTCGGTATCGCGTCGGCGATCCCGCTCGTTTTCTTCCCGGTCTTTGCGGTACTCATCTATTTCCTCACGCGTCGCATGCTCCGACAGGAGGGATGAGACGATGGCCGAAGCAGTGCGCCCCTTGGAGCGGGCACGAGCGGGAGAACGCGGTGGTCTCCTGGCCTGGCTCGCCTCTCGGAACCGCGGCTACTACCTGGTCGGCTACCTGGTCTTGCTGCTCCTGACCGGCTGGACCCTCTTTCCGGTCTACTGGCAACTGGCGACGTCGCTCCGTGCCGACGTCGACCTGTTCAGTCCGACCGTCACGCTGGTGCCACGCGTGCTCACCGGTGACCACTACGAGAAGATCCTCGGCCCCTCCTATCCATTCCTGCGGCAGCTGCGCAACAGCGCGATCGTCGCTCTCGCCACGACGGTCCTCTCGACGCTCCTCGGCGCCATGGCCGGCTACGCCTTGACGCGCCTGCGCTTCGCAGGCCGAACGGTCCTGGCGCGGCTCTTGGTCTACGCCTATCTGGCGCCGGGCACCATCCTCTTCATCCCGATCTTCGTCATGATGAGTCGGCTCGGTCTGCGCGATAACCTCGCCGGCCTCACCCTCGCCTATCTCACGTTCACCGTCCCCTTCGCAACCTGGATGCTGATGGGCTACTTCCGCACGGTCCCGATCGAGCTCGAGGAAGCTGCGCTGATCGACGGTGCCAGCCGGTGGCAAGTCCTCTGGCGCATCATGGTGCCGCTCTCCGGCCCAGCACTCGTCGTCGCCGCGGTCTTTGCCTTCACGCTCTCCTGGAACGAGTTCCTCTACGCGCTCGTCCTGCTCCAGAAGCAGGAGGTAATGACCGCCCCGGTCGGACTCTCTGCCTACGTGATCGGTGACCAGTACTACTGGGGACAGATGATGGCGGCCGCGACCATCATGTCTCTCCCGCCGCTCATCGTCTATCTGTTCGGCCAGCGTTGGGTGATCGCCGGTTGGACCGCTGGAGCAGTCAAGGATTAGGTTCTCGGAGAGGAGGAGGACCATGGCCGGACGCTTCTCTCGACGGCGTTTTCTCGCGCTGCTGAGTGCTGGTCTCGGTACGACGATCGCCGCCTGTGCTGGCGGTGGTCAAGCCACACCGACACCAGCACCCCAGCCGACCCCGACCCCCGCACCACCGGCGACACCGACCCCCGCCGCAGCGGCGACGCCGACCACAGCTCCAGCGGCGACGCCGACGGCAGTGGCTGCCCAAGCGCCCTCCCTCACGCCCATCCCCGGCCGGGAGGTGGTCGTGTGGCAGACGGTCGACTACCTGCCGGAGACGACCGCGCTCATCAAGCAGCGCCTGGAGGAGGTCGCACAGAAGAACGGCTTCACGGTGTCCTTCGAGGAGATCCCGAACAACCCGCAAGGGTACAACCGCTTCAACGCAGCCGTGCAAGCCGGCACCCCGCCGGATATCTACCGACTCTACGACTACCAGACGCAGTTCTGGCGCGCGCAAGGACAGACGGACGACGTGACCGACCTCGTCACTCCCTTCCTGCAGCAGAACGGTGGGGTCTGGGAACCGGTCGAACTCACCTGCACGTTCAAGGGGCGCTGGTGGGCGACTCCGCTGGCCGTCAACGCCTGGCCGTTCCACACCCGACAGGACCTGCTCGACCAAGCCGGGTTCAAGTATCCGGCGAATTGGGACGAGTTCCGCCAGCAAGGGAAAGCGCTGACTAAGCCGCCGCTCTACTACTACGGCATGACCTTGAGCCGCATCAACGACACCAACAACCACACGCTCGGTATGGTCTGGACGTTCGGCGGCAAGCTCCAGAACGAAGACGGCTCGCTCGCCGTCACCGCAGACGACAAGGCCTGGCTCGACTGCCTCGCCCTCATCCAGGCGATGTACCTCGAGGACCAGATCATCCCACCTGGCAGCGTAAACTGGGAGGACGGCGGGAACAATCAGGGCTACCAGAGCGAGCAGCTCGTCCTCACCTCCAACCCGACCAGCATTTACAACTGGCTCCTCAAGAACAAGCCGGAACTCGCTGAAAAGACACGCTTCTACAGCTATCCGGCTGGCCCAGCAGGCTCCTTCGGGCAAGTCGACGTGTGGACGGAGGGGCTCTTCAAGAACGGCAAAGGTGGCGATAACGCCCGCATCTTGCTCGTTGCCCTGATGGACCCCACCTGGTACAGCAGCTACATCAACGAGCAGCTCAAGGGTCGCTTCATTCCCTGCTGGAAGGACATGATCCAACACGACCTGTGGCAGAAGAACGAACTCTACGCCGAGTATCAGAAGATCATTTCGACCGGACGCATCATGGCCTATGCGGCCCCGCCGCTCGGCGCCTTCGGCGAGCTGGCGACCAAGTTCGTCATCGGTGACATGATGCAGGATCTCTGCGTGCGGCGACTCTCGCCGCAGGAAGCGCTCTCGAACTTCGTCCGCGCAGCACAGGAGATTTGGAGCAAGCCGGAAAACCGTGCCTAGTCCGGGTCACCATGCGAGGACCGACGACCCAGTCGGGGGACGCGTGGTCGCGTCCCCCGACACGATCTCGAAGCGGGGAGATGATCTGCTATGAAGACGACGCGCGTGCGCTTCGGCGATGCCGCGCGGGCTCCACTCCTCGCGGGCTGTACCACCTTCGCGCGTCTCCTCGCCCCGACGCTCGGTCCGCTCGGGCGCACCGTCGTCGTGGAGAGCGTGCGTAAACCGGGCACGATGGAAGTCCACGCCAGCGCTGCCCTCATCGCTCGGCGCACGTTTCGCCTCCCCGATCCGTTCGAAAACGCTGGAGCGATGCTCCTCCGGCACGCAGTCTGGCGCGTCTACGAGGAGGCCGGCGACGGGACTGCCACCACCGCTGTGCTGGCCAGCCGACTCCTGCGCGAACTCGCTCGGCTGCTCACCGCTGGGTTCACGCCCGCAGAACTGCTGCCCGCGCTCGACCGCACTGCAGCCATCGTTCGTGCCACGCTCGCGGCGTTGGCCCGCCCCGTCGAGGACCTCGCGCACCTCGCGGGACTGCTGGCACCGTTCGGTCTCTCGGCGGAAACGGCGACCGAACTCCTGGAATCGCTGGAGGCAGCCGGTCCGGACGGGATCGTCCTCGTCGATCCAGACGGCGGGACCGACGTGCGAGTCGAGCTGGTGCAAGGTGTCCGGTGGCAGAGCCGCGTCCTGGCACCGGAACTTTTGCCGAGCACCACCGGTGCCTGGCAACTCCTCGAGCCCCGCATCGTCTTGACGGACTGGGAGTTGACCGAGGCCGAGCACGTCGTACCGCTCTTGGAGTGTTGCGCTCGCGCTCGTGTCCGCAGCCTACTACTGGTCGCGGGTGAGCTTACCGGAAGTGCAGTCGCGGTGCTGGCGAGCAACCTGGCGCGAGGTGTCCTGCAGCAGTTCGCCGCCGTCGCAGCCCCCTCGGTCGGCCTGCAACAGGCGCGGATTCTGGAAGACCTCGCTGCACTCACCGGCGGGATACCGATCCGGCGCCACGCCGGCGAACGGCCGACGGAACTCCGGCTCCAGCACCTCGGCAGTGCCCGCCAGGCACTCGTCACCCGCTGGACCTTCGCTCTCCTCGGCGGACGCGGCGACCGCACTGCGGTCCGCCAGCGGATCGCGTTGGCGGAGGCGGAGCTGGCCGCAGCTGAGGACGAGGAGAGCCGTCGCCGTGCCCGCGAGCGTTTGGCTCGTCTCCGCGGGACCTATGTCCACGTGCGCGTCGGCGCCGCCACTCCGACCGAACGCGAGTTCCGCCTGGCGATGCTGGAACGGCTTTCCCGCACCCTGCAGGTCGCGCTGGCCAGCGGCCTCGTCCCCGGCGCAGGAGCCAGCCTGGCCGTCGCTGCCCGCAGGCTCGCGCACGAAGCCTCCGATGCGCCCCCGGCGGTGCGTGCGGTCTCGCGTGCCGCGCAACGAGCGCTGCTCGAACCGCTCCGCGTGCTCCTGGTGAACGCCGGGCGCGACCCAGGACCGGTCGTCCACCGCACCCTGTCACAGGCACCCGATGTGGTCTACGATGTGTGTACCGACCGCTGGGTCGATCCCTGGTCGACCGGCCTGCTCGATCCGCTCGGCGTCCTCGAGGCAGTGGTCGGTACCAGTTGGAGCGTGGCGCGGAGCTTCCTCACGACCGATGCCCTCGTGCATCGCACCTGGCCAGCTTCGAGCGCTGAACCGTAGAAAGCGAGGTCATTCATGGCACCATTCCAACGCGTGGTCTGGCGCCGGCTTCTGCGGGCAGCCGGCGGTGCCGTCCTGGCCTTGGCCACGGACGGTCGAGCGATCCTGGCTGGTAGCGCGAGCGGTGCCTTCCTCGCGGAGCAGGGAGCTGAAGCCTGGGTAACGCTCGTCTTACCCCCCTCCTGGGGACGCTTGGAACTCGCCAACCCCGTAGCGCTCGCACCATGGGGCGACCGCTACGTCGCGACCCCTCTCGGCCTCTTTCGGCAACAGCCGAACGGGCACTGGCAGCGGTGCCTCGAAGGCGGCGCGATCGTCGCTGTCCGCACGGTCCTCGACGGACCGCGCCGGACGGTCGTGGTCGCCGACCAGCTCGACGGCGTGCTCCTCTCGACCAACGCCGGCACGGACTGGGAACCCGCCCAGGCAGGTTTGCCGCTGCAGCTGGATATTCTCGACCTGGTGCTCTCACCGCGGTTTCCAGAAGACCGAACAGCCCTCCTGGTGACCGAGGAGGGGCTCTTCCTCAGCCGTTCTCGCCGTTGGAGCTGGCACGAGGTCGAAACGGCTCCGAGCGGACTGGAATGCGGTACGGTCGCGCTGGACAGCCAGGGCCGCGTCGTCCTCTCCGTCGGCAGCGAGGAGGGACTCTTTCTCTCGCGCGACCGCGGGCGGACCTGGCAGCAGGTGGCGTTGCCTGTCCAGGGTGCCTGCAATGCCCTGGCGACCGATCCGACAGGGCACGTGCTCGCTGCAGCGATCGACCACCATATCGTCCGCTCGCTCGACGGCGGAGAGCGTTGGGAACGCTGTCCGGAGCTTCCGAGCCAGGTCTTGAGCCTCGCCGTACCCGAACCCGACGTCGTCGTGGCTGGGACGCTCGCCGCTGGATGTCTGCGGTGGGACACCGGGGCCGGGCGTTGGCTCGAGTGGAATGCGGGTTTGTACGGTCGCCTCCCCCTCGGGATCGTGACCCGTCGGACGGGAGAACTCCTCGTCGCCGACTATTCCGGCACCGTCTTCTCCTCGACCGACCACGGCGATACCTGGGAGTCGATCACCCTCGGCCGCGGTATCGCCCAGTTCGCCGCTGGCTCCAGCGGCCCGGTCTACGCCCTCGCGCTGGACGCGCTTCTGCGGGCCGAAGACGGACGAGCCTGGGAGCCGATCCGCCCGATCGAGGAACTCTCCGAGTCGAGCTGGCTCCTCACCAGCGACGATGGACGGACCGTCTGCCTCGTCGAGTACGCGCTGCAGGAGACGTTGGAACCACTCGTCTCCCTCCACATCTCGACGGATAGCGGTTCGACGTGGCGGACAGTGGAAACCGATCGCTTCGCGCTCGTCCAGGGAGCAGCCCTCTCGGCTGACGGTCGGGCACTCGCACTCCTGGCACTACGCACCGAGGATCTCCGCCACTCGTTGAGTATCCTGCCAGCGCTCGGAGCCGACTGGCAGGACCATCCGTGGCCACAGCCGTTGCCGGACACGAGCATGGTCCGCCTGCTCTGGTCGTCGGACGGGAACGCCCTCCTCGTCGTCGCCGAGACGGACGTCTGGCTCGTCGAACGTCCGCTGGAGCGACCGCGCATCGCACGAGCCGGTCGCCTGGACAACTCTGCCTCAGCGGTCGGGCGAGCGAGCCGATCGGACTGGTTCCTCGCCTCCGGGACCCGCCTCTGGCATTGCACTGGCAAAGGCACGCTGCGGGCACTCGCAGGAGAAGGCCCCGAGCACACCATCGTCGCGTTGTGTGGCGCAGCAGAACCCGCCAGTGCGAGCGGCTACGCAGCCGATGTCGGCGGGAGCATTTGGTCGTTCGTGCTCGGCGAGCACGGTGCGAGCGCCGAAACCGGTGGATGATCGATGGAGACGCGTCTGACCGCCACCCCGGCGAGCGGCACGGCGTCGGGCCACCGATCTCTCCGTCCACCGCTCAGACTGCCCACCTCGCCGAGCGTGATGGAGTCGCCGCGTCTCGACTCTCCGCTACACTTGGTCCGGTACAGCGCGATCTGACGAGGAGGCCGACCGATGCCGACACAACCCAGCAAGGAACTCGAACGCATCCCGAACCCGAAGCCGGAACGGGACTACGAGATCGAGATCACGACCAACGAGTTCACCTGTGTCTGTCCCAAGACCGGCCAACCCGACTTCGCGACGATCACGATCCGCTACGTGCCCGACCAGTGGATCGTCGAGCTGAAGTCGCTCAAGCTCTACCTCTGGTCCTTCCGCAATGAGGGGCACTATCACGAGGAAGTGACCAATACGATTCTCGACGACCTCGTGCGCACGCTCGAGCCGCGACGGATGACCGTGGTCGCGGACTTCAACATCCGCGGCGGTCTGCATACCGTCGTCACCGCGCGGTACGAGCGCTCGGCCGAGAGCCTGCGCGCCGCAGCTGACTGAAACGTGTGGTGCGGGGCGCAGCCTCGCCGCTCACCGCTGCGCCCCGGCCCACAGCTCCTCGCGCACCCTGGCGACCTCCTCTGCAAGACGGCACAACACGCCGAAGAGGGACAGTCGCGAGCGCTATTTGCACGTGCGGAGGCTTCTGCCAACCAGCTCGACGGCCGATCAGTCCCTGGCAGCCCACACCCTTGACACCCGCACCGAAACCTTCTATCTTCAAGACTGAAGCTCAGCCGACGGCGAGCGTACGCGCCTCACGGAGACGACCGTTCCGGGCACGTGTACCGTACCGGTGCCCGCTGATTCGCACCGACGACGAGCGCGGGAGCGTTCACTGCGGAGATCGACACACGGCTGTGCCCGAGGCACCTGGGTATCGGCTGGAGCGCTGGGTCGGCAGCGCAGACGACGCGGGGGGAGCGTATGAGCGGGACGCTGCGGTTTCCGAGTCCGTTCGAGGTCGAGACACCCGCTGGTTGCGAAGGCTGGGAAGAGATGTACCCGGCGTACATGCGTTTCTCCGAGAAGCGCCGGGAACTTGAGGAATCGCGCCTCTGGTTCTACAACGGGATGCACTTTCCGGAACCGATCTCACCGTTCGACGTGATCACTGCGGAGGCGTTCTACGTCGCCATCGGCGAGATGAACGCCCGCTTCTTCTGCATCCCGCCAGCGATGGGAGTCGACTTCCGCGTCCTCAACGGATACGTCTACATCAGCGGCATCCCGGTACTCGATCCACAAGCGGTCCAAGAGCGGGCTACCCTCTTCCAGCGACGAGCCGGCCACTACTACGAACAGTGGTCGTCGATCTACGAGGACTGGAAACAGCGGGTCATCGCTGAGATCGAGGCGCTCAAGAAGATCCCCTTCCCCAAACTGCCCGACATCGAGCCGGAAGAACTCGTCTTCGCGCACCGCGGCATCGGCACCTCGATGACCGTCCTCGAGAGCTACAACCGGGTCATCGAGAGCCTGTTCCGCATCGCCCAGATCCACTGCGAGATCGTGATGATCGGCTTCGCTGCCTACCTCACCTTCTACGAGTTCTGCAAGCGCTTCTTCCCCGAGATCCCGGACCAGCAGATCACCCTGATGGTCTCCGGCATCGACGTGGCGATGATGCGCCCCGACCAGGAACTGCGCGCGCTCGCCAAGCGCGCGGTCGAACTCGGCGTGGCCGATGCCTTCGTCGAGGGTGGGAACTGGCAGGAGGTGTTCGCCGACCTCGCGCAGCGCGAGAACGGGCGCACCTGGTTGCGCGAGTGGGAGGAACGGGGCGAGCCGTGGTTCTGGATCAACGCGGGTGACGGGCTCCAACACCAGTTCCGCGCCTGGCGCGACGACCCGAGCCCGATCTTTCCGGTGCTCATCGACTACGTACGACGGGCTGCGCGCGGCGAAGCGATCGAACGCGATACGACGCAGGTGCGCGAGGAACGCGACCGGATCACCGCCGAATACCGTGCCCTGCTCCCGAGCGACGAGGACCGCGCCGCCTTCGACCAGCTGCTCGGCCTGGTGCGACAGGTCTACTACTCGATCGAAGACCATAAGTTCTGGGTCGACCACTGGTTCATGAGTCTCTGGTGGAACAAGCTGCGCGAGCTCGGCGCGCTCTTCGTCGAGCACGGGTTCTTCCGCGAGGTCGACGACCTGTTCTACCTGCACTGGACCGAGGTGAGCCAAGCGCTCACCGACCTCTTGCTCGCCTGGTCGATCGGCACCGAAGCGTACGGGCCGAAGCACTGGCCGGAGGTCGTCGCACGGCGGAAGGAGATCCTGGCGAAGCTCCGCGCCTTCAATCCGCCGCCAGCGCTCGGCGTCGTCCCGGAGGTGATCGCCGACCCGGCGATCGTCATGCTGTGGGGCATCACGCCGGAGCGTCTACGCGCTTGGGTGACCAAGGACGAAGGGAACGTCCTGCACGGCTTCGCAGCATCGCCGGGCGTCGTCGAGGGCCCAGCACGGGTCATCTTCGATGTCGCCGAACTCAAGACCGTCCAAGACGGCGAAATCCTCGTCTGCTCGGTGACCGAACCGAGCTGGGCACCGGTCTTCACCAAGGTCCGCGGTATCGTGACCGATATCGGTGGCGTGATGTCGCACGCGGCGATCGTCGCTCGCGAGTACAGCGTGCCGGCCGTGCTCGGTACCGGCATCGCGACGAAGCGTATCCGGACTGGCCAGCGCGTGCGCGTCGACGGCAACGCAGGCACGGTCACGCTCTTGGACTGAGCACCCCGGACGAGACAGGCGGGCTGGCACCGGCGAGGGTCGATCGCTCGCCGGTGCAGTATGCTGAACGCGACCAGCGTGAAGCGAGGAGCCGAAGATGGAACTGACACCTGAAGACGTGCAGGAAATCCTCAAGCTGCTCGAGCAGTCGTCCTTCGACGAACTGTACCTGGAAACACCGCAGTTCAAATTGATCGTCCGCCGCGGGCACAACGGGACGGTCTCCCCGGTCGCGCCGAGTGCAGCGCCTGCTCCTGCTCCCGTCGCCGACGTGGACGCACCCTCCGCTCAGGCAGCTGACCGGGACGCAGCGACTGCACCGGTCAGCCTCGTCGAAACGCCACCGCAGCCGCCCGAGACGTCCGGCGAGACGCTCGTCCCGATCGTGGCGCCGCTCAAAGGAATCTTCTATCGGGCTCCGCGCCCGGGTGCGGAACCGTTCGTCGATGTCGGCAGCGAGGTCCAGGAGGACACGGTCGTCGCCATCATCGAGGTGATGAAGCTGATGCATTCAGTGCAAGCCGGTGTGCGCGGTACGGTCGTCGCCGTGTGTGCCGAGAACGGCCAGGCAGTGGACCGCGGGCAACCGCTCTTTCTCGTCCGACCGCACCAGGAGTCCGCTGCCGAGACTGGGTGAGGAGTGAGAGGTATGGCCCAGCGGATTCAGCTCATCGACGTCACGCTCCGCGACGGCAACCAGAGCCTCTGGAGCGCGATCGGCATCGACACGCGCACGGTGGTCGAGGTCGCTCCTTGGCTCGACCGAGCAGGATTCAAGTGCATCGACTTCACGACGAGCACGCACATGGCCATCAGCGTGCGTTATCACCGTGAGGATCCCTACGAGAAGATCCGGCTGGCGCGACAGCTGATGCCCAAGACGCCCCTCATCTTCATGACGACCGGGATGCGCTTCATCACCTGGGAACCGGCACCGCGAGCGATCATCCGCCTGGCTATGCGCGTCGTCCTGCGCCACGGCATCCGCCGCATCCAGATCGTCGAGCCGATGAACAACATGAGCGCCCTCCTCGAAGCAGCGAGGATCGCACGCGAGGAGGGAGCGGAAACAGTCGTGGCGGGCCTCGTCTACAGTATCAGCCCGGTGCACACCGACGAGTTCTACGTGCGTTGCGCTCGCGAGCTCGCCCGCGAGCGAGAACTCATCGATACGGTCTACATCAAGGACCCCTCCGGCTTGCTCACCCCCGAGCGGGTGAAGACAATCGTGCCGGCCCTGCGCGAGGCGCTCAGGCCAACGATGCCGCTCGAGATCCACTCCCACTGCACGATGGGCATGGCTCCCCTGTGCTACCTCGAGGCGGTCCGGCTCGGCGTCGAGACGGTCCACACTGCCATCCCCCCGCTCGCCGAGGGCACCTCCTTGCCGTCCATCCACCGCACCGTCGCCAATCTCCGCGAACTCGGCTTCGAGGTCGAGATCGACGAGGAACCGCTGCGGCACGTCTCGGCCTACCTGTTCAAGCTCGCGCGCCGCAAGCGCTACCCGATCGGTCAGCCGCTCGAGTACGACGTCTCGTTCTACCGGCACCAGGTACCAGGCGGGATGATGACGACGCTCCAGCGGCACCTCAAAGAGGCAGGTGCCGAGCACCGGTTCGCCGAGGTCCTCGAAGAGATCGTGCGTGTCCGCGCTGAACTCGGTTACCCGATCATGGTGACGCCGTATTCCCAACTCGTGGCGACACAAGCGCTCATGAACCTGGAGTCGCGCGAGCGGTACGAGAAGGTGCCCGACGAGGTGATCAAGTACGTGCTCGGCCGCTACGGCCCGCCGCCCGCGCCGATCGACCCCTGGGTGCGCGACCGCGTCCTCGCCCTGCCGCGGGCCCGCGAGCTGGACGTGCCCGTCCCGGAGCCGTCACTGGAAGAACTCCGGCGGCAGTTCGGCTCGCGGACGTCCGACGAAGAACTCCTCTTGCGCTGGGCGCTCCCAGCCGACCAGGTCGACACTGCCTTGGCGCGGAAGTTCGGAAACGTAGGAGCCAACGGCAGCGCCCCAACGCACCCGCTCACCCAGTTGATCGCCGAGGTCGCGCGACGGCCGACGATCAGCTTTTTCCACTTCGAGAAGGACGGCATCCGGCTCACCCTCAGTCGCACTGGCAGATGACAGAGAGGATTCTTTGCCGATGACGGTGACACCGCTCGACGTGCGCGCACTCGAGGCCTTCGTCTTCGATGTGGACGGCACGCTCATCCTTTCCGAGGGGCCGGACTGGAGCGGTGCGGTCCCCCTCCCCGGTGCGGTCGAACTGCTGCACTGGCTGCGCGAGCGCAGGATTCCCTTCGCGCTGTTCACGAGCGGGAGCAACGATCTCCCAGCGGTCTATGCCGCGCGCCTGCGCGCTGCCGGGCTACCCGTCGAGGACTGGCAAGTGATCACCACCGGGGTGACCGCAGCCGACATCATCGCCACCGAGTACCCTGGTCGTACCGTCTTCGTGCTCGGTCAAGAAGGGACGATCGAACCCCTGCGGGCACGCGGCATCCGCGTCGTCGAAGGACGCGAAGGGGAAACAGCCGGTGTCGTCCTGGTTGGTTGGCGCCCATCGTTGACGTATGATGAACTCGACATCGCTTGCCGCGCGGTGTGGAACGGGGCCGATCTCCTGGTCACATCAGCGGCTCGTGCCTTCGTTTCCAAGCGCGGTCTGCGTCCCGGCTGGTCGTGGTCGATCGCGACCGCGATCGCAGAAACGACCGGCAAACGCCCGCGGGTCGTCGGCAAGCCATCGGTGGAAGCGCTGCGGGCTGTCGCGCGGCTCCTGCGGACCGACGTCGGTTCGCTCGCCGTCGTCGGCGACGACCCGGACCTCGAGCTGCGGATGGGACGAGACGCCGGTGCGCCGACCATCCAGGTCCGAACCGGGCGCGGGAGCGAAGCGATCGAGACGCCCCTCATCGGCGACCTCGTGGTGAGCGGTGTCGATGAACTCCTCACGCTCCTTCAGCGGGCATACGCACAGGAGGGAGCGCAGGACCGGTGAGGAGTGGATCGCGATGGGCGAGCGGCGGTATTGGAACGAAGCGCTGGAGACGATCGCACCAGCCGAGTTGTGGAAACTCGAGGACGAGCGCCTCCGCTGGCAGTTGCGCTGGGTCTGGGAACGGTCACCCTTCTACCGCGAGAAGTTCAGCACGGCCGGGATCGATCCCCTCGCGATCGGTCGCGAATCGCTCCACCTATTGCCCTTCACCGTCAAGGACGAGGTGCGGCGGACACAGGACGAGTACCCGCCGCTCGGTGGACACGCCTGCGTGCCGCTGGAGAAGGTCGTCCGCCTCCACGCCTCCTCCGGTACGACCGGCAAACCGACCCTCGTCGGGCTGACGGAAGCCGACGCGCGCGCCTGGAACGAGATCCTGGCCCGCTTCTTCTGGGCCACCGGTGTGCGGCCTGGTACGCGCGTCTGGCTCGCGGTGACGCTCGGCTGGTACATCGCTGGCTTGAGTTTCTACGAAGCGCTCCGCGAGGTCCGCGCCACCGTCTACCCCTCCGGCACCATGGAAGCCTCGCGCACGTTCAACGTCCTCCGGCGCGCCGGCGTCGACTACATGGTCTCCAGTCCCACCTTCGTCAACTATCTGACCAACGTCGCCCGCGAACGCCTCGGTATCGATCCAGCCAGCTTCGGTATCAAGGCGATGGCGCTCGGCGGCGAACCCGGGGCCGGAGTCCCACAGATCCGGCAGCAGATCGAAGAAACCTGGGGATGCAAGGTGTACGACGCGATGGGCACCGCCGACTTCGCACCCATCCTCTGGACGGAGTGCGAAGCGCAGGCGGGTATGCACTTCATCGGCCAGGGGTACGTTATCGCCGAATTCATCGACCCCGAATCGGGGCTGCCGGTCGAACCGCGCGAGGGTGTGCTCGCCGAACTGGTCTACACCGCCATCCAGCGCGAGTGCGTCCCGCTCATCCGCTTCCGGATCGGTGACCTCGTCCGTATCGAAGGCACAGGCAGGTGCGTCTGCGGCCGCATCGGGATACGGATCCGTTGTGTCGGTCGCGTCGACGATATGTTCATCGTCCGCGGCGTCAACGTCTTCCCGAGTGCCGTCGCCGACGTGATCGCCTCGTTCCGGCCACGCGTGACCGGCGAATTCCAGATCCGCCTCCCGCCCCGCGGCCTCCCCATCGAACCACCGGTGCCAATCGTGGTCGAACTCGGCCCTGAACCGGGCGACCTCCTCCAGCTCAAACGCGCACTGGAAGAGGCGATCCGCTCGCAGCTCATCTTCCGGGCCGTCGTGCAACTCGTCCCCAAGGGTGAACTCGCCCCCACCGGAACCATGAAGCGCCAGGTGATCGTCCGCAGCGAACGCTGACACGGGAGCGTGCTCCGCTGACGCGCGAGACCGCGGCGGCAGCGGTCATTCCCACCCGGTGCTCGCCCTCTCGCCGCTCAGCCTCTGAGTGCTCGCTCGAGGACAGCCAGCACCTCCGCCTGAGCCCGCTGACTGACCCAAGCCGCGGGCGCGAAGGCATCGAAGCCGTGGAACGCCCCAGCGAAGACGTGGAGTTCGGTCGGAACTCCGGCCTGCATCAGTCGCTGCGCGTACTGGATGTCCTCGTCGCGGAAGAGATCGGCGGTACCCACCAGGACATAGGCCGGGGGCAGCCCGCGCAGGTCCTCGGCACGCGCCGGAGCGGCGTAGGCCGGGACATTGGGAGCACCCGGCTCACCACCGAGGTAGGCGCGCCAGCCGACGAGATTCCACTCGCGCGTCCAGATGAGGCGCCGGTCAGTGACCTCGTAGCTCGAGGGCGTCTCGTTGCGGTCGTCGAGCATCGGATAGATGAGCAGTTGGAAGCGCACCGGCACCTCGCCGCGGTCGCGCGCGAGCAGCGCTAAGGCTGCCGCCAGTCCACCGCCGGCACTCGCTCCCGCGATCGCGATCCGCTCGCGGTCGATCCCCAGCTGTTCGGCGCGCTCGTACACCCAGCGCAGGGCAGCGTAGCAGTCTTCGAGCGGTGCAGGATAGGGATGCTCGGGAGCGAGCCGGTAATCGACCGACGCCACCAGCGCCGGTATCGAGCGCGCGTACTCGGCGCACTGCAGGTCGTTCATCTCCGGGTTACCCAGAACGTATCCGCCACCGTGGATCCAGAGCAGTGCTGGCAAGGCACCAGTGTGCTCAGCCGGGCGGTAGAGGCGGACACGGACCGTCGAGCCATCGAAGGCGTTGGGAGCGAACGCGTCGGTGATGGCGACGTCCTCCGGCAACGGCGGCATCAGGTCGGCCAATGCTCGGCGGAGGATCGCCATGCGCTGTCGCGCCAACGTGACGTCGCGGAGGTCGAGCAAGAACTCCTCAGGGAACGCAGCCAACGCTGCGGCCAGCTCCGGGTCCAACCGGTCGAGCGCCGACATCACTGCACCTCGTTTCCCTCCCGGACAGCGCTACGAGGCTAGGGTACCGGGTACCGCGCGTCGCCGCAAGTCGATCCCAGTACGAGCGAGCGGGCGAACGCGCCGACGCACTATGACGACCGGCCGCCCACCCAGCACCGCCGCTCCGTTGGTGGTACGGGGAGAGCGGCAGGCGCGGAGCCGCGGACCTTCCACCCCACAGTCGCACGGTGCGAACGCGTACCGCTCACGCGACCGTCGCCGGTCGATCCCTCACGCCGGCGAGACCAGCTCGAAGGCCGCGACGATCATGCTGTAGTAGCTCGGTGCCTCGTAGCAGAGCACCTCGCCCCGCAGCGGCACGCGGCGCATCACGCCGGCCAGCATCAAGGTCTGCCAGAGGCCGTCGATCGCCGCGTTGGTCGCCTTCTCCTCGGGCAGATCGATGAGCCGACCGGGGTCGTTCGCCTCCAGAGCTGCCACGACCAGGCGATCGACCTCCGCCGCGTCGGGATGGAACCCGTACGGACCGTCAGCCCGGTGGGTGTGCGCCCAGTCGCAGCTGGCGATGAAGGCGACGCGCCGACCGTCACGCTCGGCCGCCAACGCCACTGCCTCGCCGAAGGTGACTAAGAGTTCCCGCGGCATCCGGCGCGAGGGGGTCACGACGACCACCGGTGGACCGCTCTCCCCCTCCGGGGCCGGGGCGAGCACGTCGCCGTAGCCGACGAGGTTCCGCCCGTGCCCCAGGAACCAGAGCGGCGTCATCGTCCCCCAGTCCAGCGGGATCACCGACTGGTCCCAGCGGTTGCCGGCGAAACCAGCCAGCGCGATCGGGACACCGAGCTCGCGGCCGGCTGCGGCGATCGCCTCCGTCGCTGCCTTGTCCAAGGGGACGTTCATCTCGATCTGCCGGCCGTGCCAGCGGAGCGTCCCGGCACCGCGGGCCGTATAGGCCAGGCAGACCATCGCGTCGACCCGCACACCGTGCGGCGTGGCGACGACCAGGACGTCCGGCTGGGTCGCGGCACAGCGCCGAGCCAGCTCGAACATCGCCGCTCGCGTCGCCAGTCCGCCCTCGGCATCCTCCGACAGTTCCGGGATGATCGGGAACCCGTGTGGCGCGACCGCCCCGAAGACGATACCCATCGTGTCCTCCTCCTGTTCTCCGCCGCCAGTATCGAGCCAAGCAGTCGGGCAAGCAAGCCCGGCTGGACTGCGAGGACCGATATGACGCGTTTACGCGGCGTTTACACAGCTGACCGATACTCCGTCTCGGAAAACTGCCATCGAGCACTGGCGAGGGATGGTACGGATCGGAGGTATCGATGCAGACCGAAGCGACGCGGACCACGCGGGTCGGTCGTTCACGAGGACGCCGCCTGGCGATCGTCCTCGGCAGCGTCGTGGTGGCGTTCTTTGCTGTCGCGCAAGGTATCGCCTTAGCGTTGCCGCGGGACAATCCACCCGTCGTCGCCGAACCGCCTTGGGACAGTCCGGAGACGCGGGAGCTCTTCATGCGGGCGTGCGGCGACTGTCACTCCAACCAGACGCACTGGCGCTGGTACACCTACATCGCGCCAGCTGCGTTCCTCGCCTACTGCGACGTCGTCGAGGGACGGCAGAAGTGCAACGTCTCCGAGTGGGGAGGCGGTGGGGAAGCGGAGTGCGACGAGTCGGTCGAGCAGATCCAGGAAGGGAAGATGCCGCCCTGGTTCTACCTGCCGCTGCACCCGGAGGCGAACCTTTCGGCCGAGGAGAAGCAGCGCCTGATCGACGGGCTGATCGCCACCTTCGGAGAAGGTGGCGAGGAGGAACGGGAGGCACCCCGGGCGCCAGCGGAGAGGCGAGAGGAAGAGGAGCGAGAGGAAGAGGAGAGCTCGACAGCCGCGCCGCTCGCCCACCGCGTCTCCTGAACGCTCCGATCGGACTGAAGCCACAGTAGGTAACACGCCCTGCTGGGGAGCGCGGCAGGAGGTCTTGCAGCGGTCCCTGGTAGCTGGTACGGTAAGAGAGGAGTACATACACCGAACGCTGCGTCGCAGAGACCGTCTCACCGCAGCCAGGCACGTCCGGCCTGGACCAGCAATGGACGAGGGGCGAGTAGCCCGTGCGAGGCTTGGAGAGCGAGCATCGCGGAGCCATGGAGCCGAGCCCCTTGGTCAGAGTTTCCCGGATCCTCGAGACGGGTGAGCGGTACGGGTTCTCGGGCCACCAGACGTTCCCGTTCCGGTACGGCTGGCTGAAGAAGGCGGTCGATGCCGTCCGCCGCGAGAGCACTGTCTTCCGGCGGGACGATGCGATCGTCGTCTTGGGCGTCGGGAAGAACATGGTGGAAAGCATCCGCCACTGGGGACTGGCGACGCGGATCCTGGAAGAAAGCCCCAGCGGCGGAGGACTTGCGGTCTCCGAATGGGGCGAACTGTTCTTCGTCGATGGCTATGACCCATATCTCGAGGATCCAGGTTCGCTCTGGCTGCTCCACTGGCTCTTGGTGAGCAATCACGCGCGGGCAGCGACGTGGTATCTCGCGTTCAACCACTATCCGTATCCAGACTTCCAAAAGGAGGGCTTGGCGCGCTTCGTCCTCACGTTCGCTGAGCGGCTGGAGCTTCGCGTCAGCCCCAATACCGTCCGTCGCGACGTCGACTGCTTCGTGCGCACCTACACGCCCTCGCGGTCGAATGACCGTCTCGTGCCCGAGGACACGTTCGATTGTCCGCTCGCCGAACTGGGGCTCATCCATCCCCAGCCCGATGGCCTGACGTATCAGTTTTCCATCGGGCCGAAAGTCACCTTGCCGGCTGAGATCGTCGCTGTGGTCCTTCTAGATTTCCTGGGGCAACTCGAGGGCAGTCGACGTACGGTGAGCGTTCAGGAATGCCTCTATCGGCCATTGAGTCCGGGGCAGATCTTCAAGCTCGACCAGACGTCGTTGCCGGACTACTTGGAAGCGATCGAAGCGCTGACGGGTGGGGATCTCGCTCTCGATGAGACCGCCGGACTCCAGCAGGTGTACGTCCGTCGCAACGTGGACTGGCGTGAGTTGCTGCAGCAGTATTTCGCCGAAGCCCCTCGCCGCTACATACCACCGAGCTGCCTCGTCGCTCATCGACACAGTTACGAGACAGGGGCTGTCCGCTTCTTCGAAGTCTTGTATCTCGAAGAGCCCCCACGAACGAGGCTTCCACTTCCCCGTACTGGTAACGGTCTCCTGGCATACTGCATCGCCTCGGGGCCCGCCCAGGTCGAGCAGTTCCGCAAGTGGGCTATGGCCGATGAGCCAGCCGTCCGAACCGACCTCATCGTCGCGGTACCCGAGCAACTCGGCCCAGTGCAGGATGTGGCGAGCGAGCTGGTCGCGCTGAATCGTGTTTGGGAGTACGAGAACGCAGCGAGTCTGCAGAGCGCTCGCGTCACCCGCGGGGAACTCTCTCGACATGTCGTCAAGGGTGTAACGAATTTCAGCCCCTTATGGGGGCGCCTCCTCGATCCGCGGCCTCACCCGACAGGCACGCAATGTGCGTGGTATTGGCTCGGACAGCGGCAGAACCTGACACACCCACGCGCTATTGATACCTTGCTATCTGACGTCATGAACTTTCGCTACAGAGACTGCCCGCGTATTCGCAATGAGCTAATCAATCGAAGTAGGCTTTCCAATCAAGCTGCCATAGCGCGACGGAATCTGATCGAAAAGATGCTCACCTCACCTGAAAAACCGTTACTCGGCATTGTCGGATACCCGCCGGAGCGACCCATCTACGAGTCTGTGCTTCACGCGCCTGGGATACATCGTCTCGGGACGGACGGTAAATGGGGTTTCCGTGCCCCACAAGCTGACCACTACACACGGCTCGGTCCGGTTTGGCGGGAGCTCGAACTGCTCGTTTTTGGTCCAGCCGAGCAACCGATCGCCGTCGAGCAGCTGTTCACGCGCCTTACTGCCCCACCTTACGGCGTGAAGGAGGGCTCGCTTCCTGTTCTGTTGTGCGCATTTCTACAGGTCCACCGCAGCGCTATTAGGCTCTACCGTGACGGGGTTCATGTCTTCCAGCCCAGTGCCGCCGACTTCGAGCTTCTCTCACGCCAGCCAGAACGCTTTACTCTACAAAGATATGCGATGACAGACACTGTTTCGAGGTTCGTCTACAGCCCATAGCCCTAATTGATATTGATTCTTCATTAACCCAAGGATAAGTTGAAGGCCTCACCATACCGCATACAGCTGCGTCAATCTTGGACCGAGACGACACCGCCGGACGGATCACTTGCAGGGTCCTCCTTCCCTGCGCCTGCTCCCAAGCTACCGCCGACCGCACGGCCGACTTGACAACCCGTCCCCCGTTCTGTTAGTCTTGCCGGGAAAGGCGCGGAAGGGAAGCAGTAGCGCGCCCAGTCCGGCCAGCGAGCCGGGGTACGGTGGGAGCCCGGTCCGGAGTCGCGCGCGAACTCGTCCCGGAGCTGTGCTCGCGAACCGCCGAGCCACTGCAGTAGCGAGCGCCGGGTTGCGCCCGTTAACGCGCAGAGAGTGGGCGTCGCTATCACACGCAGCGACGGCCAAGTAGGGTGGTACCACGGGAGCGGCCCGTCCCTTCGCGGACGGGCCGCTCGGCGTCATGAGGGGCAACCATGTTCTACCGAGTCTCGAGCTTGCTCCGACTCTCCCTTAGCCGGCCCCCTCGCGGGGCCACCGACGACGCGGGGCGGTCGTAACGGTCGCCGGAACAGGCGGTGATCCAGCGGCCTCCCCTCGCAGGAGGCCGCATCGCTCGGGATGCTGATGACCGGAGGGGAGACGATGAGCGAGCGCTTGATCATCTTCGATACGACGCTGCGAGACGGGGAGCAGTCCCCCGGTGCGACGATGACCGAGGACGAGAAGGTCGAGGTCGCCCGGCAACTGGTCAAGCTGGGCGTCGACGTCATCGAGGCCGGCTTCCCGGCCGCGTCACCGGGTGACCTGCGGGCCGTTCAGCGCATCAGCCGCGAGGTGCGCGGCGTCACCGTCTGCGCGCTGGCCCGCGCCAACCAGCAGGACATCGACGCCGCCTGGGAAGGCGTGCGCGCGGCCGAGCAGCCACGCATCCATACCTTCATCGCCACCTCGCCGATCCACATGGAATACAAGCTCCGCAAGACCCCGGAGCAGGTCCTGGAGGCTGCCCGCTTCGCCGTGCGCGCCGCCAAGCGGTACGTGAGCGACGTGGAGTTCTCGGCCGAGGACGCCACCCGCTCCGACTGGGACTTCCTCTGCCGCGTCTTCGCCGCGGCCATCGAGGAAGGGGCGACGACGATCAATATCCCGGACACGGTCGGCTACGCCGTACCGCACGAGTTCGCCGAACTCGTCCGCTACGTCATGGAGCACACGCCGGGCATCGAGAAGGTGACGGTGAGCGTCCATTGCCACAACGATCTCGGGCTGGCAACCGCCAACACGCTGGCCGCCATCCGAGTCGGCGCCCGTCAGGCCGAGGTGACGATCAACGGGATCGGCGAGCGGGCTGGCAACACCGCTCTGGAAGAGGTGGTGATGGCACTGCACGTCCGGCGCGACGTGTTCGGCGATATCCAGCCGCGCGTCGTCACCGAGCAGATCGTCCCCACCTCCAAGCTGGTCCAGCGCATCACCGGTATCCAGGTCCAGCCCAACAAGGCGATCGTCGGCGCTAACGCCTTCGCCCACGAAGCGGGGATCCACCAGGACGGGATGCTCAAGCACCGCCTGACGTACGAGATCATGACACCGCAGTCGGTCGGCTGGGAAGCGAGCCGCTTGGTCCTGGGGAAGCACTCGGGTCGGGCCGGATTCAGCGCGCGGCTCAAGGAACTCGGCTACACCGATCTCTCGCGCGAGCGGATCGAGCAGCTCTACCAGCGCTTCATCGAGCTGTGCGACCGCAAGAAGACGGTCACCGATGCCGACATCGTCGCGATCGTCGAGGACCAGCTGGCGCAAGTCCCGCAACGGTACGTCCTCAAGGGCTGGCGCGCCCACTCGGGCTCCGACGGTCGCGCCGAAGCCTGGGTGAAGCTCGAGATCGACGGGATCGAGCGCGAGGCGTCGGCAGTCGGCAACGGACAGATCGACGCGCTCTTCAAGGCGATCGATCGGCTGGTCGGCCGCCGCTGCGAGTTGGAAGCGTTCCACGTCGACGCGGTGACGCCCGGCGAGGACGCCCAAGGCCAGGTCACTGTCCATCTCCGGTGCGGGACGCAGGTCTATAATGGCCGCGGCGTCGCGACGGACGTCATCGAGGCCAGTCTCCGCGCCTATCTGATGGCCCTGAACCGCGCAGCGTTGACCGCATCTGTTCCAGTGAGTGGAGGTGAGTGAGTCGCTATGGGTATGACGATGGCCGAAAAGATCCTGGCCCGCGCGGCCGGTCGGAGCCGCGTCGAGCCGGGAGAGATCGTCGAAGTCGCCGTCGACCTGGTGATGACCAACGACATCACGGCGCCGCTCTCGATCGCCGAGTTCAAGAAACTCGGCGTGGAGCGCGTCTTCGACCCCAAGAAGGTAGTCTTCGTCCCCGACCACTTCGTCCCGGCCAAGGACATCAAGGCGGCCGAACAGTCGAAGATCATGCGCGAGTTCGCACTCGAGCAGGGTGCCATCTACTTCGAGATCGGGCGCGCCGGGATCGAGCACGTGGTGCTGCCGGAACACGGCCTGACCCGCCCCGGAATGGTGATCATCGGGGCCGACTCTCACACCTGCACCTACGGCGCCTTCAACGCCTTCGCCACCGGTATGGGCTCGACCGATATCGCGGCCGCGATGGCGACTGGGACGACCTGGATGCGCGTGCCACCGACGATCAAGTTCGTCTACACCGGAAAGCTTCCACCGTTCGTCACCGGCAAGGACTTGATCCTCTATACGATCGGGCAGATCGGGGTCGACGGCGCCCTGTACGCCTGCATGGAGTTCACCGGGCCGGTCATCGACGAGCTGCCGATGGACGACCGGATCACGATGGCGAACATGGCGATCGAGGCCGGCGCCAAGACCGGGATCTTCGCCTGCGACGAGAAGACGCACGCCTGGCTAGCCCAGGTGACCACCGAGCCGTACGAGCCGGTCGAGAGCGACCCGGACGCGCACTACGCCCAGGTGATCGAGTTCGACGTCTCCAACTTGCGTCCGCTGGTGGCGCTCCCGCACCTGCCGTCCAACGTGCGTCCGGCCGACGAAGTGCGCGACTTGCCGATCGACCAGGTGGTGATCGGTTCCTGCACGAACGGGCGGCTGAGCGATCTCCGCATCGCGGCGGAGATCCTCAAGGGCCGCCAGGTGCACCCGCGGGTGCGCTGCATCGTCATCCCGGGTAGCCAGGAGGTCGCCAAGCAGGCGACCAAGGAAGGGTTGGTCGACATCTTCCTGGAAGCCGGCGCGGTCTTCTCGGTCTCGACCTGCGGCCCCTGCCTGGGCGGGTACATGGGCGTCCTGGCCAAGGGCGAGCGCTGCGTCTCGACGACCAACCGGAACTTCCGTGGCCGCATGGGGCACCGCGAGTCGGAGGTCATCCTGGCCAGCCCAGCCGTCGCGGCAGCGAGCGCGGTGCTCGGCCGCGTCGCTTCTCCCTTCGAGTTGAACTGACCCGTGCTGCGGGGAGCGGCGCTCGCCGCTCCCCAGGAACCCCAGCTGGACCGACGAACGGACGAACGAGCGAGGAGGGCAGTACCCGTGCCGATGCGCGGGCGCGTCTGGAAGTTCGGCGACAACATCGATACCGACGTCATCATTCCCGCACGCTACCTGGTGACGATCGATCCCCAGGAGCTGGCGCAACACGTCATGGAGGACATCGACCCAGAGTTCGCCAGCAAGGTGCGACCGGGCGACATCATCGTCGCCGGCCGCAACTTCGGCTGCGGCTCCTCGCGCGAGCACGCGCCGATCGCGATCAAGGCGGCGGGCGTCCAAGCAGTGGTTGCGGAGTCGTTCGCCCGCATCTTCTTCCGCAACGCGATCAACATCGGGCTCCCCGTCGTCGAGGCGCCGGAGGCGGTACGCGAGACCGAGACCGGTGACGAGCTCGAGATCGATACCGAGAACGGCATCGTCCGCAATCTCCGCACCGGGAAGACGTACAAGGCCACGCAGTACGACGAGTTCATCCAGCACATCATCCGCACCGGGAAGACGTACAAGGCCACGCAGTACGACGAGTTCATCCAGCACATCATCCGCGCCGGTGGTCTCCTCAACGCCGTCCGCGAGCGCCTGGCTGCGCGCAAGGCAGCGGAGGCGGGACAGTGACCGAGGTACACGTCCTGCTCTTACCCGGTGACGGCATCGGCCCGGAGGTCGTCGCAGCAGCACGACGCGTGCTGGAAACCGTCGGCGCGCATCGCGGCTACCGCTTCCAGTTCGAAGAGGACGCTGTCGGCGGAGCCGCGATCGACGCCTACGGGACACCGCTCCGCGAGGAGACGATCGCCCGCGCCCGCCAGGTCGACGCCGTCTTCCTCGGTGCGGTGGGCGGCCCCAAATGGGACCACCTTCCCAAGTCGACGCGGCCGGAAGCCGGGCTCCTCCGGCTGCGCAAGGAGCTGGGGCTCTTCGCCAACCTGCGCCCCGTCCGCGTCTTCGACGCGTTGGCCGACGCCACCCCGCTCAAGCCGGAAATCGTGCGCGGCGTCGACCTGATCGTCGTCCGCGAGTTGACCGGCGGGCTCTACTTCGGCCAACCTTCGGAGCTCCATCGCGAACCGGGTGGCCGATGGGCGGTCGATACCCTGCCCTATCGGGAGGAAGAGATCGCCCGCATCGTGGACCTGGCATTCCAGCTGGCACGGGCGCGACGACGCAAGGTCACGAGCGTGGACAAGGCGAACGTGCTCAACACGTCCGCGTTGTGGCGTGAAGTCGCGTCCGAGATGGCCAGCCGGTATCCGGACGTGACGCTCGAGCACCAGCTCGTCGACTCCTGCGCCATGCGCTTAGTCGCCCGGCCGCGTGACTTCGACGTGCTGGTCATGGAGAACCTCTTCGGGGACATCCTCAGCGACGAGGCCGCCGTGCTCGCCGGATCGCTCGGGATGTTGCCCTCGGCCAGCCTGCACGGTCGGCCGCCGGAGCGACCGGGGTCACCGGCGATCCGGTTCGGTCTCTACGAGCCGGTGCACGGCTCGGCCCCGGACATCGCCGGCAAGGGAATCGCCAACCCCATCGGCGCGATCCTGAGCGCAGCCATGCTGCTCCGCTGGTCGCTCGGCGACGAGGCGGCAGCCAGCGCGGTCGAGCACGCGATCGACGCGACGTTGGCGAGCGGTGCACGCACCGCGGACCTCGCACGACCGGGCGAGACGCCGCTCGGTACCGAGGCCTTCACCGATCGCGTCATCGCAGCGCTCGAGCGCACGCTCGCGTGAACCACCTGCGGAAGGGGGCGAGTCGGTTCTCGCCTCCTTCCGCCGCTCGCTCTATCCACGACACGTACTGCTCCACGCCGCGCCCAGCCTGGGGCGTCCCTCCTGCGGCCGGAGCCCTCACCGTGTCCCCGGTCGGGACAGTGATGGTACCCTCTTCTTCCAGAGGGAAGGGGGGAGCGTGCCACGCCGTCGTCAGCACTCGCGATCGCGTCCGTCTCGTCCCACCGCTCGCTCGTCGCGCGCGCCGATCGCGTTCGGCGCAGCGGCGCTTCTCGTCATGCTGGCACTGGCCGTCTGGGCGGCACGTGGTCTCCCGCGCACGCAACCGGTAGCGTCCGAGCAACCTACCCCGACACCAGCAACGAGCGGGCTCCCGGTCGTGACGCCGACCGAGCAGCCAGCCGAGCGAACGGAGACCCCGGTCGCGGGGATGGAGACGCCTGCGCTGGAGGCGACACCTACTCCCACACCACCGCCACCGGTCGTGGTCGGTGCGTTCGGGGAACTCCCAGCGGCGAACCTGCCCCAGTCGCCCTTCCCGCCGGGCCAAATCGCAGTGACCTTCGAACGGGCCTTCGACCTCGCGGACATCCCGCGCGAGGCTCCGGTCTACCGGCTGGTTCCCCCGCAGTGGGACGAAACGCGCGTCGGCGAGCTCGCCCGAGAACTCGGCATCGAGGGTGCGGTCGAGCGCACCGGGGCAGGAAGCTTCGTCGTCCGCAGTCCGGCCGGACAGCTGATCGTGACCGACTTCACTGTCCAGTACCAGGCCGCCGAGCCGGCACCTACACCGTCGCCCGCGGAAACCGAAGCAGGGGTGCCGGAGGCGACACCGACTGAGCAGGCGCTTCCGCCGGACAGCTTCTTCGTCCAGGCAGCCCGCGACTGGCTGGAGCGCCACCGACTCGTCTCCACGCCGCTCGATGCCGGGAGAGTCCGCGAACGTATCGAGCCGCGCGGTGTAGCGATCGTCACGTTCGGCCCGGCCGAGCCGTCACCGGTGCTCTCGGCCGTCCCGGGAGCGACGCTCGCCGTCGCACGTGACGGCTCGGTCCGCCAGGCCTTCGTCTCCTGGCCAGCAGCGATGGAATCCTCGGTCTACAGCCTGCGACCGGTCGACGCGCTCTGGCAGGACGTCGTGAGCGGCCGGGGAACGCTCGACATCGACGAGTCCGTGTTCCGGCAGGCCAGCCTGCCGCTCCGCGGCACGGCCCGGGTCACGCAGGTGGAGCTCGCCTGGGTCGATGCGGGTCACGGCACGGAGCGCTACCTCACACCGGTCGTCCGCTTCCGGGGCACCGCGACCTTCGAGGGCTACCCCGAACCGGTACCCGTGACCGTGACGGTTCCAGCCGTGGCTGCACAGGCGACACCACGCGGCTGAAACGACGGAAAGGGGGATCAGTGAGAGAAAAGCACATGCCCAGCGCTGTACACCTGCTCGTCGTCCTCGGCTTCGCCCTCGGTCTCGTCAGCCCCTTCCTCGTCGCGCCGGCTCCAACGGCAGCCGCGACCCCCTTCGTTCGTTGGGGCTACTACGTGACGTACGACCGTACTTCGTGGAGGACACTCCAGGCACAGATCGGTACGCTCGATATCGTTTCCCCGTACTTCTTCCAACTCCGTGCCGACGGTACGATCGAGGAACTGAGCGACCCCACGGCGGATACGTTCCTCAGACAGAGCGGGCTCCCAGTCGTGCCGATGATCAAGAACGTCCCGCGCTGGGACGAGATGACTCCACTGCTCGCCGATCCGCAGCGTCGCTCCGCGGTGATCGGTCGCTTGGTCGAGCTCGTCGAGCGGCGAGGCTATGCCGGCATCCACATCGACTTCGAGGCGGTCAACGCGAGCGATGCCCCCCACCTGACCGCCTTCATGCGGGAACTCGCCGCACACCTCCGACCGCGCGGCAAACTGGTGACGCAGGCAGTCGTCGCCCGCACCTCGGATGTCCCCACCACCTGGGGTGGCGCCTACGACTACCGGTCGCTCGCCGAGGTCAACGACTACATCGTCGTCATGGCCTACGACTTCCACTACGCTGGTGGGTCGCCCGGACCGGTCGCCCCGCTCACCTGGGTGCAGCGCGTCGTCGCCTACGTGACGACGCAGGTTCCGCCGGACAAGCTGATCCTCGGCATTCCGCTCTACGGCTACGACTGGGACGTCACGGCCGGGCCACCGGCCCGTTCCGTCCGCTACGATCAGGTCCAGGAACTCCTCCGTCGGTCCGGCGCGACCAGCGGCTACGACGCCACGGAGCATGAAGCGTGGATCCGCTACACCGACGAGCAGGGACATCGACACGAGGTCTGGCACGCCGATGTACGCAGCGTCACGGCCCGCCTGAACCTGGCGCTCGACCGCGGGCTGGCCGGTGTGGCGCTCTGGCGCCTCGGGCACGAAGACCCGGCGGTCTGGCCTGAGCTCGCCCGCCTGAACACCCCAGCGACGCGGATCCCCGCCTTCCCCTCGACGCCGGAACGACGCTACTTTCCGGAAACCGGACACTCGCTCTCCTACGGGTTCAAAGCATTCTGGGAACGGAGCGGCGGCCTGCCCGTCTTCGGTTACCCGCTCACCGAGGAGTTCACCGAGATGAATGCCGACCTCGGTCGGCCCTTCACCGTCCAGTACTTCGAGCGGCAACGGTTCGAATACCATCCGGAACTGGCCGGGACACCCTACGAAGTCCAACTCGGGCGGCTGGGCGTCGAGGACGCCCGCCGGCGCGGACTGCTCGAGACGCCACCCTTCCGAGCGATACCGCCGGAAGCAGTCGGCCCGGGCTGCCTCTACTTCCCCGAGACGGGGCACAGCCTGTGCGGGGCGTTCCTCGCCTACTGGCAGTCGTACGGAATCGAGTTCGGCGATCCTGGTGTGTCCTTCCGCGAATCGCTCGCGCTCTTCGGCTACCCCATCTCCGAACCGTTCACCGACCCGGTCACCGGACTGCGCGTCCAATACTTCGAGCGCGCGCGTTTCGAGGAGCACCCGCAGAATCCCGAACCCTACCGAGTCCTTCTCGGACTCCTAGGAACCGACCTGGTACGCGCGAAAGGGTGGATCCGGTGACGGTCACCAAGCGCATCCTCGTCCTTCACGGGCCGAACCTCAACCTGCTCGGTCGACGCGAGCCGGAGATCTACGGCTCCACGACGCTGGCCGAAATCGACGAGCGCCTGCGTCAGCTCGGAGCCGCGCACGGCTACGAGGTCGTCACTGCGCAGTCGAACCACGAGGGCGAACTGGTCGATCTCCTCCAGCGTTACGGCTGGGACGTGGCAGGAGTCGTCTTGAACCCCGGCGCGCTCACCCATTACAGTATCGCCTTGCGCGACGCGGTGGCGGCGATCCCAGCGCCTGTGGTCGAAGTGCACCTCTCGAACATCCACGCGCGTGAGCCGTTCCGGCACCGCTCGGTGATCGCGCCGGTCGCGGTAGGGCAGGTCTGCGGTTTGGGGCCGATGAGTTACGAACTCGCTCTCCTCTATTTGATCCGGCGAGCGGAAGGAGCAGGAGCGTGAACACCGAGGCACGGCTCGCTCGGCTGCGCGAGCGGTTGCGCGAGCGCGAGCTGGACGCGATCGTCGTCACCCATCCCTCGAACCGCTTTTGGCTCAGTGGCTTCACCGGGGAGGACATCCCGCCCAACGAGTCGGCCGGGCACCTCGTCATCGGCCACGAGACTGCGGTCGTGGTGACCAGCCGGCTCAACAGCGTCCTGGCGCAACAGGAAGCGCAGGGGTTCCAGGTCTTCGACCGTGAGCGCGACTTCGCGAAGGGCGATGCGACCGTCCTGCGCGAGATGGGAGTCCGGCGCGTCGGCTTCGAGGACCGCGCGATCCTCTACCGCGACGTGCGCGTCCTGGAGGAAACGCTCGGCGACGGTATCGAGCTCGTCCCGGTCGGCACCCTCGTCGACGACCTGCGCACGGTGAAAGCCGAGGACGAGCTCGCGCTCATCGCGCGCGCCCAGGCGGTGACCGATGCCGCCTTCCAAGCCGTGGTGCGCGAGCTACGCCCAGGGATGACCGAACGGGAAGTCGCTCTCCGCCTCGAGGCAGCGCTGATCGAGGCAGGCGCCGACGGTGCGGCCTTCCCGATCGCGGTCGCCTCCGGCCCGCACGGTGCGCTGCCGCACTACCGGCCCACCCAGCGCCGGATCGCGCCGGGCGAGCCGATCGTGATCGACATGGGTGCGGTTGTAGCCGGATACTGCGCCGACCTCACCCGGACGGTCTGGCTCGGGGAGACGGACGAACAGCTGGAGCGCGTCTTCGCTGTCGTTCTCGCCGCCGTGGAGGCAGCCGAAGCCGGTATCCGCCCCGGCATGACCGGGCGCGAGGCGGACCGGCTGGCCCGCGAGGTGATCGAGCAGGCCGGGTACGGCGAAGCCTTCACGCACTCCTTGGGCCACGGCGTCGGTGTGCGCGTGCACGAGGCGCCAGCGCTCTCGCCGGCCTCCGACCAGGTCCTGGAACCCGGTCACGTCGTCACCATCGAACCGGGGATCTATCTGCCCGGTTGGGGTGGTGTCCGCATCGAGGACTTGGTCGTGATCCGCGAGGACGGGGTCGAAGTCCTCACGCGCACGCCCAAGCGCGTGGTGCTCGACTGAGGAGCGGCTCGTCCTCGCCTTCGGCCGCTACGTATACTCTCGGCGAGAACGATGCAACAGAGCAGGAGGAACACCGGATGATCGAGACGGGTGACCTCAGGAAGGGCATGACGCTGCTCATCGACGGAGAACTGGTACGCGTCCTGGACTACCAGCACGTCAAGATGGGTCGCGGCAGCGCCTTCGTCCGCTTGACGCTGAAGAACCTGCGCACCGGGGCGACCACGACGACGACCGTCCAGGCCGGCACGCGCTTCGAGCTGGCACCGCTCGAGCGGCACCGCGTGCAGTTCCTCTACGAGGACAGCGGTCAGTACCACTTCATGGACACCGAGACCTTCGAGCAGTTCGCCGTCGACCGCGAAGCGCTCGGTGACGCAGTGTACTACCTCAAGGAAGGGCTGCAACTCGATCTCCTCACCTACAACGGCCAACCGGTAGAGGTCGAGTTGCCCGTCACGGTCGACCTGCAAGTCGTCGACACGCCACCGGGCGTGCGCGGTGATACCCAGTCGGGCGGGGGCAAACCGGCGACGCTGGAGACCGGGCTCGTGGTCACCGTGCCTTTCTTCGTCGAAGTCGGTGACGTCGTCCGCGTCGACACCCGCACCGGCGAGTACATCGAACGGGTGAGCTGACGATGGCCGAACGGACGGCACCTGAGTCCGCGGCCGGGCCGGACTACGCCGCGCTGACGCGCGCCGTACGCGAACTCGTCGAAGTGATGCGGGCAGCTGGCTTGCACCGCCTCGAGGTCGTGCAGGGAGATCTGCGCATCGCGCTCGAGTCCGGCGCCCCGGTACCGCTCGCCGTCGAGCGAGCCACCGTCCCACCATCCGCACCGCTCGTCCCAGCTCCCAGCCAGGCACCACCGGAGGAAGCGCTGGAGACGATCGTCGCACCGATGGTCGGGACCTTCTACGCCGCACCGCGCCCCGGCGCCGAACCGTTCGTGCGCGTCGGTGACCACGTCGAACCCGGCCAGGTCGTGGCGATCATCGAGGCGATGAAGGTCATGAACGAGATCGTCGCTGAGCGATCGGGAACGATCGTCGAGATCCTCGTCGAAAACGGTCAACCGGTCGAGTACGGTCAACCCCTGATGCGTCTGCGACCGGACTGAGGCGAGGAGGCTGGCGATGTTCGGAGGCGCAGTCATCGGCGTGGCAGCACTCACTCGGCAGATCAAGGACCTCCTCGAAAGCCAGCCCGAACTGCGCTTCCTCCGCGTGCGCGGCGAGATCACCAACGCGCGCACCTACGCCAGTGGGCACTGGTACTTCAACTTGCGCGAAGGGGAAGCGACCCTCCGTTGCGTCCTCTTCCGCAGCGTCGCCCAGTGGCTCCCGTATCTCCCCAACGACGGTGACGAGGTCATCGCCACCGGTTCGATCAGCGTCTACGAGCGAGACGGCGTGTACCAGCTGTACGTCGACGTCCTGGAGCCGGTCGGCGACGGTGCGCTGCGCGTGCAACTCGAGCAACTCAAGCAGAAGCTCGAGCGCGAGGGACTGTTCGATCCGGCGCGCAAACGACCGCTTCCCGCGTTGCCGCGGTGCATCGCCGTCGTCACCTCGCCACACGGCGCGGTGTGGCACGACATCCAGAGTGTCCTGCGTCGGCGGTATCCGTACGCGCACCTCATCTTGGCACCAGCACGCGTCCAGGGTGACGGTGCTGTGGAGTCGCTCGTCGCTGCCCTGGAGGCCGTACAGTGGGACGGCCGCGCCGATGTCGTGATCATCGCGCGGGGTGGCGGCTCGCTGGAAGACCTGTGGTGCTTCAACGACGAGCGACTCGCTCGAGCCGTGTTCGCTTGCCGTGTTCCCGTCGTGTCGGCTGTCGGCCACCAGACCGACTGGACGATCTGCGACTTCGTCGCCGACCACCGCGCACCCACACCCTCGGCAGCAGCCGAGCTGGTGACGCCCTATGACCGCGCCGCTTTGCTCGGGTGGCTCACCGGTCTGGCGAACCGCTTGGACGGACTCCTCCACCAGCACGTGCGGCACGCGCGCGAGCGCGTCGCTGCACTCGACCAGAGACTGATGCGAGCAGCACCGCGCCACCGGATGGACAACCTGCGCCAACGACTCGACCAGTCGGCGCAGCAACTCGACCGTGCGCTCATGCGGAAACTCTCGAGAGAACGACAGCGCCTGCAGAGCCTGCAACGGGAACTCGAGCTCTTGAGCCCGTACAGTCCGCTGGCACGCGGCTATCTCTTCGCGGAAGATCCGGCGAGCGGCCGGTTCGTCCGCAGCGTGAGCGAACTCGTCGTCGGCCAGCGCCTCCGCTTACACCTCAGCGATGGACGAGCGGAGACGACCATCGAGCGCATCGAGCGAGAGGGAGGGGACGAGGGGAACCATGGCTGAGCAGATCGATGGCTCCGCGCTACCGCCGCATCCGATCGACCTCTTCGAAGAGATGGTCAAAGAGGTCGAAGCGATCGTCCAGCGCCTGGAGAGCGGGGACCTCCCGCTCGCTGAAGCGATCCGCGAGTATCAACGAGGCATCGAGCTCATCCGGCGCTGCAACGAAATCCTCGACCACGCCGAGCTCCAGATCACGCAGCTGCGGACCGGGTTCCCTGGGGCCGCTTTCGAGACAGCAGCCGAGCCGTTCGGCTACGTCGATGGAGGGGACGACGATCTCCCCTTCTCCTGACCGCTGCTCCTCCACTACGACCGGATAGGACACTGGACACGCCCGCCAATCACTTGCCGCAGCGAGCGAACGCACTCGGTCGAGTCGTCCGCTGAGCAGGTGGTGCTCCAGACCGTCTTCGCGCCCGGGGTGTGACGCTACATCGGACCCAGGACCGTCGACTCAGGACGATCGGTTCCATTCCCCAGCGACAGGCTGAGGCCTTTCGGCCCGACGCCGGAGGTGGAACCGACGAACGACAGAAAGTCCTAGCTCCCGCCAGGACTTCTCCGCCTCTGCCTCCCTGGCACGACCGCCGACCTCCTCGAGTGGGAAGACGAACGACCCGCCGAGGAGGCAACGATGATCCGCGCCACCGGACGGTTACTCCTGAGCATCCTGATCACGCTCCAGCTCTTCACAGCGGCGGTCGCGGCAGCCGGAGCGGAGGGGCCACCGTCTCGCTATATCGTCGTCCTGGCCGAGGCTCCGACGGCGTCCGCAGCGTTCGCACCGGTCCGGCGGAGCCAAGTGCACGAGCTGGCGCGCCGCGCCGGTGTGGAGCCAGAACAGGTCTACGACACCGTCCTGGCAGGATTCGCCGGTCACTTGACCCGGCGACAAGTCGAACGCTTGGCGCAGACCGGGGAGGTCGCGGCGATCGTCCCCGACCGCGAAACGACGCTCGTCGCCCAGTCGGTCCCGACCGGCGTCCAGCGCATCGGCACGCTCGAGAACCAGGCAGCCAAGATCGACGGGGTCGACGACTCCATGCCGATCGACATCGCCGTCCTCGATACCGGCATCGATCCGAGCCATCCCGACCTGAACGTGGCCGGCGGGTACGACTGCTCGGGGAGCGGGAGCTGGGTCGACCGCCACGGCCACGGTACGCACGTCGCGGGCACCATCGCCGCCCGCGACAACGGGATCGGCGTCGTCGGTGTCGTCCCCGGCGCGCGCCTGTGGGCGGTCAAGGTCTTCAGCGACAGCGGGAGTGGATACGTCTCGTGGCTCATCTGCGGCTTGAACTGGGTCGCGGCCAACGCGGCCACGATCCGCGTGGCGAACTACAGCGGCGCCGCCAGTGGGACAGACACGCCCAACTGCGGCGGATCGAGCGACCCCCTGCATCAGGCGATCTGCCGCGTCGTCCAGGCTGGCGTCACGGTCGTCGTCGCCGCCGGAAACTCGGGCACCGACGCGCGCAACACGATCCCGGCAGCATACCCTGAAGTCATCACTGTCGGCGCGATCGTCGACACCGACGGCAAACCAGGCGGTCTCGGCCCGAGCACGAGTGCGGGTGCTGACGACACGCGGGCAGCCTTCTCGAACTATGGCCCCACCGTCGACATTTACGCGCCTGGCGTCTCCATCCTCTCCACCGTCCCGGGTGGTGGATATCAGCGTTGGAGCGGTACGAGCATGGCCGCGCCGCACGTCACCGGGGCGGCAGCGCTCTACCTGCTCCAGAATCCCGGAGCCTCTCCTGAGCAGGTCCGCAGCGCACTCCTCGCCTCTGGCGAACCCGGCCCGTGGGACAACTACGGTCAGCCACTCGTCCGCGTGAGCGGTGGTGGTGGTGGGAACGACTCCGGTAATGGGACTGCACCGGTCATCCGCGACGTCGCCGTCGCCGGCCTCACCGTGCCGAACTCGACAACCGTCGGCTCCAGCGTGACGATCAAGGTGACGGTCCGCAACCAGGGGACGACGAGCGAGTCCGTCACCGTCACCGTGACGGCCAACGACAGCCCGGTCGGCACCCCGCAGACGGTGGCCCTGGCGGCCGGCAACAGCACGACGCTCTCCTTCGGTTGGCAACCAGCTGCCGCGGGGACCTACACCATCTTCGCCAGCGCCAGTCTCGCCGGTGACGATGCCGACCCGAGCAATAACCAGCAGAGTGCGACCGTCACGGTCAGCGAGGTCGTCCTCGACGTCGCGATCACCGACCTCACCGCGACATCCACCGTCCGGCGCGGGCAGAGCGCGACGGTCGCAGTAACCCTCGCCAACCGCGGCACAACCGGTGTGACGGTGACCGTCACCCTGACGACGAGCCCGCGCAACGCGGCGATGGGGACGGTGAGCAAGAAGGTGACGCTCGCTCCCGGGCAGTCCCGGACCCTGTCGTTCAGCTGGCGGACGACCTCGCGCACTGCGTTGACCACCTACACGCTCACGGCTACCGCGCCGCTCAACGGCGACAGGAATCCCGACGACAATACCCGTTCGACGACGATCACCGTCACTGCCTCCACCCGACGCTGAACCACCCGCACGACCGCGTAGGGGCCGTTCCGGACAGTCCGGAACGGCCCCTACCTGTCCCGAACCTGGCCAGTGAACGCCACTGCACTTCAGTGCGGGAAAACGGTCAGCGTCGGTCGAGAGCCCACCACCGACATCCGCGACACGTCTCCGGTCGTTCTCGCACCCCGGCGGTGCGTCTCGCGCACGGCCCGGATCAGCACACCGTCTTGCCTCGCTGGGACACATCCGGTAGGCTCGCTCCGAGTGGATCCGTCTGGTCTCCTGGAGCGCTCCGTGACCGGATCGGCCGGTCGCACCGCGACGAGAGCGCAGTGGTCGCGCGCTGTCGGCACCGCACCTGATACGACGCTCTGGGCGGTGCTCGCTGTCGCGCTGACCACCGTGCTCGGCTTGCAGGCAGTGCGGGTCTTCGTCGCCGATACGGTGTTCGTCGTCGACCAGAGCCGTCGCACCCTCCTCGCGGTGCTCATGGCCGCAGCCTTCGCCAGCCCGCTCCTCGCCCCGCTGGTGAGCGCACTGAGTCGGGGCCGCCTGCTCCCGCTCGCAGCCGCCCTCCTCGTGGTGGCCCGTCTCGGTCTCCAGTTCGTCGAGTGGCCGCTGGCCCGCATCGCGTTCGCTGCGCTCGGGCTCGCCGCCAGCGGCTGGCTCCTGATCCCCCTGCTCCGCTGGCGCGCCCGCGCTGGGCTGGGAATCGTCGTCGGCGTCGCGCTCGACCTCGCGGTCCGCATCGCTCGCGATACGGTCGACCTCCCCTGGATGCCTGGGCTCGGCAGCCACGGAGCGACCGGCCTCTTGCTCGCGCTGCTCCTCGTGACCCTCGTCCTCGTGTCGACCGATCGCGGGCCGCTCGAGCCGCGCGGTGCAGTCGGCTTCGCGGCGCTCGGCCCGGCACTCGGCCTGGCGCACCTCGCCGTGACCAACCCCGGCTTCGCGGCCGTCCATACCGAGCGCTCGCTCGTCGGCGCCAGCCTCATCCTCACGCTGGCGCTCCTGGTCGGTCTCCTGCTCCTCCTCGTCGTCGTCCGCCACTGGAGCGGTTGGATCGGTGCGACCGTGCTCGGCGGAGTGGGGTTCTGGCTCGCCTGGGGCGACGGCTGGACAGCGACGCTCGGCCTCCTCGTCGCCGGAGCCAGCTGGACGGTGCTCACGACGATCGCAGCGATCGGCGGGCGAGTCCTGCGTACCCCGGCGGGAACCGCCCGCGTCGCTCTCGCGCTCGCGCTCGGTCAACTGATCCAGGTCGGGCTTCTCTTCCGCTACTTCACAGCGACCGGTGATCGGAGCGCCGTGGTCGGGTTGTGGATCGTGCTCGCGCTGATCACCGCGCTCGAGTGGCCGCGGGGATGGCCAGCGGGGACGACCGCGCTGCTCCCGCACGTCACGCTCGCCGTGCTGGTCCCGCTGGTGGGCACGACCGTGTGGCACGCGCTGGAGACGCGCGACCGTCCGCCAGTCACGGTGCCCGCCACCGACCTCGTGGTGATGACCTACAATATCCAATCCGGCTACGACCGGAACCGTCGCTGGGACCTGGAAGCGACAGCCCGCGTCATCGAGGCCGCGCAGCCCGATATCGTCCTGTTGCAGGAAGTGAGCCGCGGCTGGCTGGTCACCGCCAGTGCTGACCAGCTCACCTGGCTCGCGCGTCGCCTCGGTATGGAGGCCCGTTGGGGACCGGCGAGCCGCGATGGACTGTGGGGCAACGCCGTCCTCACACGCGGGCAGCCGCTCGAGACGCGGCTGATCCAGTTCCGTCGGACAGAGAACCTCCGGCGGAGTGCAGTCGCAGTCCGTGTGGGAACCGCTCGGGGTACGATCTGGGTGATCAGCACTCACTTGGACAACCCGCGGGAGGCGACCGCGGTCCGTCTCGACCAACTGGAAGAGCTCCTCGCGTTCGCTGCACCGTTGCGTCCGCTCGTCTTGGGCGGTGACCTCAACGCCGACCCGGGGAGCCAGGAGATCGCCCGGCTCCTCGCCGGCGGATACCGCGACGCTGCCGCCGACATCGGAGCAGTCGCCCCGACCTCGGCCGATGGACGACGGATCGATTACCTGTTCCTCAGCGAACCCCTGCGCGTCCTCTCCGGCCGCGTCCCCACCGCCACCGCATCCGACCACCGCCCGGTCGTGATCCGGATCGCGTTGGAGTAAGGCAGGAGCCTCTGGCTGTGACGAGGCCGCTCCAGGAGACTCCTCCCAGCAAGCGTTCCCTCCTCACGCACGCGTAGCGGCGGCGCGTCGCCGATCGCAAGCGCCCAGCCTGGTCTGCCACGGCTACCGAGCCACGCCTCCGAGTCGCTACAGCCTACGCGTCTCTGACGAGCCGGTACGGCGGCAGGGGCAGCAGCGAGCCGCCCCTACCTCGCTCCCTCCGAAGAAGTGCGTCCCCTACTGCCACACGAACGTCTCTTGCACGCAGGCGGTCGGCGACGTCATCCAGCAGACATTGATCGGAACCGTCTGGAAAGCCAGGCCCCGCACGACGACAGTCGCCGTGCCAGCGGCGTTCGTGCTCGCCGTGAGCACCAACGCCGGGTTGCTGAGCACGTTAACTTGGATCGATTGCCCGACCAGCGGTTGCCCGTCAGCGTCGACGATTTGGGCGACGACGATCGTCGCGACCGTGTTGGCGTTCAACGTCCGCCCCCAGAAGACGCGCATCACCGGTCCCGCCGTCGCGACGTCGAACGAGGCCGAGCCGTCAGCTTGCACGTCGTAGTTCACGTTGTTGGTCACCGCGACGACCTGCCCGTTGCCGCTGCTCACGCGCGCCTGGCCCTGGAAGTCACTCGGCAGGCCCGCCACGTTCGGAGCGTAGACAGTGACCGCACCCAGCGCTGGGACAGCGGGAAAACCGATACCGAACGCAGGTTGCTGGACGCCGGCCGGGTTGTACAACTGCACCGTCGCGCTCGTCGGCGACGAGCCCGTATTGAAGAGCTGCAAGCCGCTCGTATCGTTCCCGCTCGCACCCGCCTTCTGGAACAGCGCCGCGCGCAGGACCGGTGCAGTGACCGGCCCATGGATACCCATCGTCGTCAGTGCCTGGCCGACGTCCTGGTCCTGCCCGGAGTACTTGACCGCATCGACGGATACGACGATCGGCTGGGTGCTGGTGATGACCGCCTGCGCCAGCTGCCCACTAGCCCCAGTGAGGTACGCGAACTGCATGCCGTTGGCCGGCACCGGTGGCAGCGTGCTGGCCTGGAGAAGCACACCGCTCGTGGAGTAGTAGCTGATCGTCACCGTCGCTGGAGAGGCTCCCGCATTGGTCACGGCGATACCGGTGTTCCAGTTGAAGTAGCTCCGGAAGACCAGCGGCACGTAGACCGTGCTGCCGAGCCCCGTCGCCGGCCAGGCCAGGTTGGTCAACGCCATGTTGACCGGTGTCCCCCACGGCTGCTGCGGCTTGATACGGTCGAGCGTCGCCGCCAGGTCGCACCCGGAGGCTTGCACGCGCCCGGTCCCCAGCCATCCAGCCGGTACCCCGGCCGCGCTCAGGTCCAGATGCCACGTACCCCCGGCGGCGATCGCCTGCGTGAAGCTGTGCGTCAGGGCGCCGCTCGGATGCTGGTACAACTGCATCGTCGCGCTGCAGGACACTGGACCGTAGTTGGTCAGGTGGACGACGGTCCGCCAGCCGTTGTAGTTCGCCTGCGCGATCGGCAGCACCAACGTATCGCCGACGGCGTGATCACGCGAGCCCCCGCTGTAGCCGCTCACCATCAGGTGGCTCGTTCCAGTCCGCGCGTTCACCGAGGGGATCGGCGCGACCAGCTTCACCGCGACGCTCAACCGCGCCGGTCGGCACACGGCGCTGTAGCTGACCAGCACTTGGTAGGTGCTCCCGGTCGCGGGGACGTTCCCGCCAGACGCCCAATTGACGAAAAGGGTGCCCATGACCTGGTTGGTGGAATAGTCGCCGGGACTGTTGAACTGAGTCGTCGTCTGGCTCACGACGACGTTGGTCACGGTCACGCCGCTCGGTACACCGAGCGGCACCGCATCGCTCGACCCGGGACCGCGCGTCACCACGAACTCCTGGACCGCTTGCGGCACGCAGGCGCCGCTCTCTTGCCCGCGGACGACGAGTCCTCCTCCCGGATTCGCGCCGAAGAGCGACGCGGCAGCGATCGCCGTCGAACCGTTCGCGTTGAGCGTCACGCTGGCGAGCGGATTCCCAGCGGCGCTCGCGACGACGACCGTGACCGGAAAGGCGTTGGCGTTGGCAACCTGGAGCACACCATGCCAGGGCCCTGTCGCAGCGATCGCGTCGTTGTTGGGAAGGTACGGGACGACGACGCTCTCGGAGACCTCCCACCGACTGCTGACCGGTGCCGTCGGCGACCAGGCCAAAGAGGCACCGATCGGTTGCACGCTCGTCGCAGCCAGCGCGACGACGAGGCCCACGACGAGGAGGAGACGCCACAGCCGCAGGCGCACGAGACACTCCTTTCCTCACCGCTCACCGCACCGACGAGCACCGGCGCGCGGGAGACGTCCCTCCTCGCGGCACTGCGCCGACGCTGCGGACAGCGACCCACCCATCGACGAGCACCGGACCGTACGGGATCGATGCACGGATGCGTGCACGATGCTCTTGCCGAAAGAAACGGTCGACCGCTCCGATCGGTTACACGCGATGGTACCGCAAGGTGGATCGGAGCGACAGCCACCGAAGCCCCTGCAGCCCACGAGGGCCCACATGGGCGCTCCGCTCTCTCCGACCGCGTGCTGGGGGATGACCAACGCTCCTCCGCCCCTCCACGCCGAGCGACCCGCCAGAGGCCGACCGACGACAGGGATACTCGACCGGAACCGGCGCGGCCCGCCCTGGCCCGCCGGGCGAGGATGCGTGAGCCCTGATCCGCCGTGCCGACGAGCGTTACGCCGTGAGGAAAGCGGTCACCGCCGTGGTCACGCCAGCCGGATCGCGCGCTGTAGAGCGGTCGCTGCCAACCCCTGCCCGCTGGCCAGGCTGGCTGCCACCTCCTGCTCCGTCAAGACGAAGAGATCGACCGGCACCGGCAGCGCGCGCAACGCCTCCAGGCAGCAGGTACGCACCGCCTCGCGATCGGCGTCGTCGCTGATGACCACGAGTAGATCGGCATCGCTGCGCGGCGTGGGCACACCGTAGGCGAACGAGCCGAAGAGGTAGACGGCCACGACCCCCGCGCACTGGGCGGCAGAGATCGCCGCCTCGCGGATGGCAGCGAGCACCCGCTCACGGTCGAGGAAACGCACGCTCGCAGAACTCGACGATGGCTCGCGCATCAGCGATCGCCTCCTCGGCATCCCGCTCCGTGTAATACTCGCCGGGGAGCCCTGCCGGATACCCGTTTGGATAGCGCGCGAGGATGTAGTGCCGGTCCAAGCGCCGAGCAGCGTCCAAGAGTGAGGCCGGGACGTCGAGTCGCTCCCGCAGACCCTCCAGTAAGCGGAGCACACTGTGCCCCCATCCCTCGCCACCGAGCCCGAGCAGGAGTCCTTTGACTGCCTTCTCGGCTGCTTGTTGGGCTGCGAAGGCTGCCCATTCGTAGTCACCGGCGTGCCGAGCGTGGTGGGCGTGCTGGAGGTCTCGTTTCCCCTGTGCGAGCCAATCGCGACCGCGGTTGGCCACTGCCTGTCCCTTTCGCCGCGTCGTCTTCGGGCATCACCGGACTCGTTCCGCTCATCTTCAGCCTAACACAGGACGCCCTTCGGCAACCTCGCTCCAGGGCCACGACACCCAGGGCAGTGCGGTAGAAACGAGTGGAACGAGAGCGCAAACCGTGGACCGTCCCGACACACAGCCAGAGCTGCCATGCAGCACGGGAAACACTCCGTCACGATTCCTTCCAGCAGCCCGAATGGGCGAGAGAACAGCGCAGGTCGGCATCGCTGCAGCTCTGTCTCGCAGGTCGGTGGAAGCCGAGGCGGACGCCGCGCACGGTGGAGTCCGCCGGACGAACGACGATGCATCCAGAGCACTGCGTCTGCTCGATCAGGCGGGCGCTGACGTTCCCACCTGGTCCGAGAACGGACCACGCGGCGTGGGGCGAGGCAGCGCACGAGCCGCCACCCGCTAACAGACCGGGGCTCCAGGTACCACCGCGACCGGCGCTCACGGGAAGATTCCACGACGCTGCCGCGGCTGACCAGAGCGCTCACTCTACCGGATTCTCCAGTACCAGATCGCCGACCCGGATGACGACCCGGTCGCCTGGCTGGAGCGAGAAGTCGTCCGGCGGCACGATCCCCGTCCCGGTCATGAGGACACCGCCGTACGGGAAGCGCAGCTCCTTCCCGAGCCAGGCCACGAGTTCGTGCGGATGCCGTTTCATCTGGCCCGTCGTCGTGTCCCCGGCAAAGACGAGAGACTGACCGCGATAGATCTCCAGGCTGATCCGGATGCCGTTGAGGTCATCGGGGTGCTCGGTGAAGACGATACCAGGCCCCAACGCGCCGGCTCCGTCGTACACCTTGGCCTGGGGGAGATACAGGGGATTTTCACCTTCGATATCGCGCGAGGAGACGTCGTTCCCGACCGTGTACCCGACGATCTCCAAGGTACGGGTGAAGACGACCGCCAACTCCGGCTCGGGGACGTTCCAGCGGCTGTCGCGGCGCACGCGCACCGGTTCACCGGGACCGGCCATCCGCCAGCCCTGCCCCTTGAAGAACAGCTCCGGGCGGTCCGCCTCGTACACGCGCCAGTAGATGTCCTTGACTTGTGCCTCGGCCATCCGTGCGTCCCGACTGCGCAGGTAGGTCACCCCAGCGGCCCAGACTTCCTGCTCCGGCTCGATCGGGGCGAGCAGGAAGCCGCTGGCCGCCCCACTGCGCGGTAGTGCCGCCAGGACGGACCGCGCCACAGCTGCTGGAAGTTCGAGCAACCAGCTCAACCGGAAGCCCACCGGCAGCCACTGGCCGTCGCAGGCCCAACGCGGTCCCTCGGCCGTACGGTGTCGCGTCACGTACACAGCGCGCCCCCCTCGCTCGCGAGGGATTGTCGCACCGCCCACCAGGTGCGTCGAGACCTGCCCGGGGGCGGTGTTCACACCCGCTCGCACTGTCCCAGAACCAGCGCTCGGCTCGCCCTGCCTGGCCGAGGCAACTGTGCTATACCAGGACACGAGGTGCCGACCGCTGGAGGTCCGATGCACGCCTGGCAGCCCGATCAGTCTCCAGAACGACTCCTCCGTCTCGTCGTCCTCGACATCGACGGGACGCTCCTCGACCCGAACGACATCGTCCGCCCGGCGGTGCGCGAGGCGATCGAAGCGTGTCGCGCTCTGGGCGTGGAGGTCGCGCTGGCGACCGGGCGCCGTCTCCGCACGACGCGCCCGATCGTCGACGAACTCGGCATCCGCCTGCCGCTCGTGCTCTACAACGGCGCGCTCGTCTGGGACACCGAGCACGAGCAGTCGCTCGCCGAGCGACCGCTCGACCGAGCAGCGCTCGAGCGCACGCTGCGCGAAGCCGCGCACGAGGGACTCGGCGCGCTCGCGCTGCGCGGCCCAGCCAGCGGCGAGCGGATGGTCCTGGTCGGCGAACCGCTCCCGTCCCTGCCGGAGTTCGAGCGCGAGTTGCTGCCGCGGAGCGGCCAGGTCGACCGCCTACCGTTGGCGGAGGCTGTCGCGCTCGACGATGTCCTGACCGTCGACCTCTTCGGGCCGGAACGAGCGCTGCGCCGGGCGACGGCGCGGCTAGCCCGCGCGGGGCTGGCGATCTATCACCACGGGCCGTTCGAGTTGCTACCGGCGCTTCCGCGTTGGGTGGCCAACGTGCACGCGCCCGGGACGAGTAAAGCGAGCGGTGTCGCGGTCCTGGCACGACGGTTGGGGTTGACGCTGGCGGACGTCCTCGCCGTGGGGGACGGCGAGAACGACCTCCCACTCCTCCGGGCAGCAGGCCTCGGCGTGGCGATGGGAAACGCACCGGAACATGTCCGGGCCCAGGCCGATGCCGTCGTGCGCGGACACGACGAGGACGGCGTGGTCGAAGCGCTCGAACGCTTCCTCCTCGACCCGTGGCGACGCGTTCGGGCTGTGCGCTGACGAAGTGGGATCTCTCGAGCACACGACAGAGGGAAGGGAAGGGGATACGGTGCCGGTCGGCGATCGTCCAGGACGGCTCCTCCTGGTGTGCCTGCTCGTCCTCTCCAGCATGGCCCTCACACCGTCGCAACCGGTGAGTGCAGCTCGCGACCCGGCCACATGGGGCGAGTTCTTCGGCATCGTCGGTCGTGACCCGTGGTACGAGTTCAATGCCGACCCCGAGCGCTACCCGGTGCAGGTCAACCGCACCTTCCTCGAGACGATGATGGCCGAGATGGCCCTCCTCGGCGCACGCTGGGTACGGATCGAGTTCCATGCCGAGTACGACCAGCCGGACGGCCCAGGGTGGATCGACTGGGAGACGCACGATTGGTACATCCTCGACCTGGCGCCGCGCTACGGCATGAAGCTCCTGACTGTCCTCGGCTCCGGCATCCTGGCCGATGTCGACCGGCGCTACATGTTCCACCGCATCAACGATCCGCCCGACCGCGACGGCCGCAACCTCTATACGCGCGCCTTCGTCGAGCACACAGGGGAAATCGTCGGCCGCTACGGCCCAGCGCTCGCGGCTATCGAGCTCCTGAACGAGCCGAACGCCAACGAGCTCCTCTGGGAAGAGACCGACCAGCAGGTGCATGCCGTGCATCCGGAGATCTACGGTCGCCTGGCGGTCGACGTGTACGAAACAGTCAAGCGTCTCAGCCCCAGCACTCGCGTCGTCGCCGGGAGCCTGCTCTACGACCGGCACGAGGACGGCGACCGTCACCTGGCGTGGCTCCGCGCCGTGTACCGCAGCCCAGCGGTGCAGGCCTACCGCGCCCGGACAGGGCAGTATCCCTGGGACGCGCTCTCGTTCCATCCCTACTTTTTGCCCGATGCCCCCAGTATCCTCGCTGCGGTCCGCGACCTCCGCGCCGTCCAGCATGAGTTCGGCGACACCAGCCCGATCTGGGTGACCGAGGTCGGCAAGCCCGCCGAACCGGCCGTATGGTCACCTGCGGGAGTCCTCGACCCGACACCGAGCGAACTCGCGCAGGCGGAGTTCTTGCGGCAGGTCTACACGCTGCTCTGGGAGCAGGCTCCAGAGGTGGAGCGCGTCTTCTGGTTCAAGTTCGAGGACTTCGGGACGAGTCACGGCTACGCCAACTGGGGACTGGTCCGCTTGCTCGACTCCGGAAAAGTCTACGCCCGCGAAGCGATCCCCTGGCCGCGCAAGCCGGCGTTCCTGGTCTATCAGCAACTCGCCCGACCGGAGGCAGTACCGAGCAGTCGCGTCCCGCCCCCCAACGACCCAGCGATCCGCTACTTTCCCGAGACAGGACATACGCTGAGCGGCCCCTTCCGGCGCTACTGGGAGCAGAACGGCGGGTTGGCAGCCTTCGGGTATCCGCTCACCGAACCGTTCTGGAGCGGCGGGCGACTCGTCCAGTTCTTCGAGCGAGCGCGCTTCGAGTACTGGCCCGAGTTGCGGGGAACCCCGAACGAGGTGCAACTCGCGCACCTCGGTCGCTGGGCCTTGGAAGCTCGCAGCTTCCCGCCACAGCCGCCACCCGACAACCAGAGCCCCGGTGTGCGGTACTTCCCAGAAACCGGCTTCGTCGTCCAGGGTGCGTTTCTGCGATACTGGGAGCGGAACGGTGGGCTAGCGCGCTTCGGGTTACCCGTCAGTCCGGAGTTCCGAGAAGTGAACCCGAGCGACGGCAAGGAGTACACCGTCCAGTACTTCGAGCGGGCGCGCTTCGAATACCGCCCGGGAGTTCCCGGCGAGGTACAGCTCGGTCTCCTCGGCGCGCAAGCGCTGCAGACGCTCGGTTGGTACCGCTAGAGCACGGGAGGGCACGGTGAGATGAGCGAACGAACGGTTCCGGCCACCATCCGGCCGGTCCCCGCGCCGACCGGCAGTGGAGCGCTCCCCTACGGGTTACCCGACCTGCCGGAGCAGCCGCTCCTGCCCGCGCCGCGAAGACTGCGGATCGAGGCGCTCCAGCACGTCGCGATTCGGGTCGCCGACCTGCAGACAGCCGAGACGTTCTACCGAGACTTCTTCGGCATGGAGGTCGTCTGGCGTGTCCGCCGCAGCGGCGAGCGCTGGGAATACCTCCCGGCCGACTTCGATTGGGACGCCGGGATCCAGCTCGGCATCCTCCCCCACTACGTGTTGCTCCGCAACGGCCCGCTCGCGTTGCTCCTCCAGTTCGCCGGCCGCGGCACCGTGTTCGTCGAGCCGCGCCTCGTCCACCTCAGTCTCCGGGTCGATACGGAAACGCTGGCAGAACTCCGGGCCGAGGTTCTGGTGCGCGGCTATCCGGTCGCGCAGAGCGAGACACACGCGTTCGTCTTCCGCGACCCGTTCGGCATCACCTGGCACCTGACCGACTGCGCAACGGGCGCGGGGCCGCACGAGTAACGGCAGCGCACAGAGGAGATACGCCGCATGCTGCATCCGTACCAAGAGCTGATCGACCTCCTCGCCGAGACGCCGCGTCGCCTCACCGCGCTCCTCGGCGGGGTCGATACGAGTCCGCCGGAGACGACGGCACGGCTGACGCGGGTCGTCGCCCATCTCGCTGCGGCCGAAGCGCTCATGCGCGAGCGGATCCGTCGCATGGTCGCCCAGGAGACGCCCTATTTCCGCGCCGTCGACCTCGCCTCCCTGGCCGAAGCGGTCCCGACGCTGGCTGAGGCCGTGCAACGGCTCGGTCACGAGCGCGGCGAGACCCTCACCACCCTCATGACGCTTTCGCTCAAGGACTGGGAACGCACCGCGATCCACGAGACGCTCGGAGAGATAACGGTCGAAGATCTCGTCGAGCAGCTCGTCGAACACGACCGAGCCCACCTCGAGCAAGTCGAGCGGATCCTCGCCGGTCAGGAGACACCCTGGCCGCCCGAGCCGAGTTGACGCTGCGGCGCGGCCGCCTCCGCGAGGGCGAGCACCTCGTCCACACGGTCGTGCGCCGTCACAGCGCGGACCACCGTCTCGTCCAAGCGTGCCTCCCACGGAGCGAGTGCGGGAGCGATGTCCTCCGCCTGCTCCACTGCGACCGCCGTGGCGCGCGCAGGTACCCCCATCCGCCGGAAGTGCTCGCGGTACCCGGGAAACCGCTCGTACCGGGCCGCCTCCTCCTCCAGACGAGCGAAGGCCACCTCTCCCAACGCGACGCGCACATAGGCGTAACGCTGGGGCACGGAGCGGCCAGCGGCCGCTGCGCCCGCGCGCAGCCACTCCGTCGAGCGTTCGACGTACTCCGGTGTGAGCCAGTTGAAGAGGACAGCGTCAGCCACTTCGCCGGCCAGGCGACACATGCGGGGACCGAGCGCGGCGACCACGACCTCGCAGGGCAGCGCGGCCCGCACTACAGCGACACCGTTGCGAACGCGCTCCAACGCGCCAGAACCTGCTCCTGAACCGAGGCCGAGGCGCAGCCGCTCGAGCGGCAAGCCGAGCTCGCGCACCCGCTCGACGATCCGCTCCGGCGCCCAACGCGTCAAGGGCAGGACGCCCACGCCCAGCGCGATGCGGCTGGTCACCGCGGCAGCAGCAGCCAGCGCTGCCAAGCCGTCGCCGTCCGGCGTATCGTTGACCCAGAACGTCCGGTAACCGTACGCCTCACAGGCGGCTGCTGCGGCACGGATCACCTCCGGCGATACTGCAGCAGCGAGACCGAATCCTCGTGCCCCCATCGCTCGACCTTCCCTCACGACGACGCAAGCCGTCTCCTACTGTCCCCTCGCCAGCGAGGACGCCTGCGGCATCCGCTGGTGTCCTGCCGCGCCTCTCGATCGCTCTCTCGCTCGCCGGGACGCGTGTCCGGGGCGTCTCGGCGTACCGAAGTCCCCTGACACGCCTGCTGACCCATGTGCGATACAATGAGAGGTTCGTCCGGCGGCAACGGTGCCGGACCGAGACGAAGAGGGTGGAACATGGAAAACGCACGACACGAAAGACCGACACGCATCGTGATCGCTGGCGGCGGTTTCGCTGGCGTCACGACTGCCCACGCACTGCGCGACGCTGCGCGCTCCGGCGACGTCGAGGTCGCCCTGATCTCCCGCGAGAACGCCTTCGTCTTCTACCCGCTGATGCCCGAAGTCATCTCCGGTGCGCTGCGGGTCGAGACGATCCTGACCTCCATCCGGCAGGTCGTCCCGCACGCTCGGCTCTACGTCGGCGAGCTCACGGCGATCGACCGCGAGCGGCAGGTCGTGACGATCCAACACGGACTCTACCAGCACCATCAGGAACCGCTCGAACTCCCGTACGACCACCTCGTCCTCGCACTCGGCGGGATACCGGCGACCTTCGGCATCCCCGGCCTCGACGATTATGCGTTCGACGTCCAACGCCTGAGCAACGCCTTCGCTTTGCGGAACCACCTCATCGACCTCCTCGAACAAGCCGACATCGAGACCGACCTGGAGGAACAACGCCGGCTGCTCACGGTCGCGGTCATCGGCGGTGGTCCGACCGGTGTCGAGGTCGCTGCCGAGATCCGCAGCCTCTTCACGCATGCACTGCCGTTCTACCGCAACATCCGCCCCGGTACGGAGCGGATCGTCCTCATCGAGGCGTTGCCGCGTCTCTTGACCGGGTTCCCCGAGAGCGCGGCCGAGCGCGCGGCGCGCGAACTCCGTCGGCGCGGCATCGAGGTCTCGCTCGGGCGCAAGGTGGTCCGGGTCGAGCCCGCCGCCGTCGTGCTAGACGACGGGTCGGTCGTCGAGTCGCGCACCATCGTCAGCGCCATCGGCGTGGAACCGAATCCGCTCGTCCGCTCCTTCGGGCTCCCGCTCGACCAGCGAGGCCGTCTCGTCGTCGACGAGTACCTGCGGGTGAGCGGGTACTCGAACATCTGGGCGATCGGCGACAACGCGGCAGTGACGGATCCGGCGACGGGACGCCCCTACGCTCCGACCGCTCAGCACGCGGTCCGCCAGGCCAAGCTCTTGGCACGCAACCTCTTGGCCAGTATCAGGGGCGAACCACTGCAGCCGATGCGGTACCGCACCCGCGGCATGATGGTGACGCTGGGCGACCACGCGGCCATCGCCTGGTTGGGTCGTGTGACCTTGACCGGGTTCGCCGCCTGGTGGCTTTGGCGGACCTATGCGCTGCTGCAGATCCCTCGGTGGGACCGGCGCATCCGGCTGGCGATGGAGTGGACGCTCGACCTCCTCTTCCCACCCGAACTCGTCCAGCTCAAGGTCGGACAGCCAGCACCGGCGACCCGCCGCCTGGTCGAAGCGGCGCTCCGTCGCCTGCGCGAGGCACCAGCGCCGGTGGACGTCCCGACCTCGGCAGGCATCGGGTCAGGAGCGCGACGCCACTGAACGGAGCACTGCGAGAGCCGCCTCGACGTCGGGAAGCTCTCGCAGCGGCGCGCGGTCCCAGTGGACGATCGTACCCGCGCGGTCGACGATGACGATCGCGCGCGCTGGCACGTCGCGATAGCCGATCAGTTCGTCCAGCTTTACACCGTAGGCTGCGATCACCTCGCGACTCCAGTCGCTCAGGAACGGGAAATCGACTCCGAGTTCGCGCGCCCAGGCCGCTTGCGCGAAGTGGCTATCGCAACTCACCGCATAGACTTCCGCACCGAGCGACCGGATTTCTTCGATCCTGTCCCACAACTGGGACAGCTCGTTCGCTCAGCCGCTGGTGAACGCGAAATGGAAGAAGGCGAGGACAGCGATCCGCTCCTGGAGGATCTCGCCCAGCGCCAGCGGCCGACCGAGCGTGCTCGGCAACCGGAAGTCCGGCGCCCGCTCACCGACTCGACTCGTCATCGTTCCTCCCTTCCGCAGCGACGCGTCTTCCCTGACGACGCGATGGTACGATACCCGAAGCGAGGCAAGCGAGTGCAGGAGGGAGCGAGAAAGGCCGTGCAGCTCTTCAATTCGCTCACCGGGCAGATCGAGCCGTTCGCACCTGCGGATGGACGCACCGTGCGCCTGTACGTCTGCGGAGTGACCCCCTACGACACGACGCATATGGGGCACGCGATGACCTACCTGGTCTTCGACGTGCTCAACCGGGTCTGCCAGTACCACGGCTGGCGCGTCAAGTACGTCCAGAACATCACCGACATCGACGACGACATCTTGCGCAAGGCACGCGAGGTCGGCGAGCCGTGGGATCGCCTCGGCGACCGGTACATCCGGCAGTTCCAAGAAGACCTCAACGGGCTGAACGTCCTCTTCCCGTCCGTCTTTCCGCGCGCGACCGAGGAAATCCCCCTGATGATCGAGATCATCCAGCACCTCCTCGAGCGCGGAGCCGCCTACGTGCGGGACGGGAACGTCTACTTCCGGATCGCCAGCGACCCCGACTACGGCCATCTCTGTCGCTGTAGTCGCGAAGAAATGATCCGGCTCTCGGCCGAGCGGGGCGCCGATCCGCACGATCCGCGGAAGGAAGACCCGCTCGATTTCATTCTCTGGCAAGCGGCACAGCCCGGTGAGCCGACCTGGGACAGCCCCTGGGGCCCCGGGCGTCCCGGCTGGCATATCGAATGCAGCGCCATGGCGATGAAATACCTGGGACCGCAGATCGACGTCCATGGCGGCGGTTACGACCTCATCTACCCCCACCACGAAAGCGAGATCGCCCAGTCCGAAGGGTATACCGGTATCGCGCCCTTCTCGCGCTTCTGGGTCCACGTCGCCATGGTCGAGTACCAGGGCGCCAAGATGTCGAAGTCGCTCGGGAACCTCGTCCTCGTCCGCGATACCTTGCGCCGGCACACTGGTGACGCCATCCGCCTGTACCTCCTGAGTCATCACTACCGCACTCCGTTCACCTACGAAGACGACGGCCCGGCCCGGTACGAACCGCTCGTCCAGCGCCTCCGCCGAGCCGTCGACGCACCGAGCGGACGAGGGACACCTCTCGATCTCGCGCCCCTCCGTGACGCGGTAGTCGCCGCCCTCGCAGACGACCTCGACACCCCACGCGCGATCGAGTTCCTCGCCGAAGCGGGCGAACGCGTGCTGACCGCCGCGCACGAAGGACGCGATATCGAGCGCGCCCGCGAGCAGCTACGCGAGATGGGCGGACTCTTGGGCCTCACCGTCACCCGCTGAATGCGGGTCAGCGCGACGCGTGTTCTCGGCGGTCGCCGCGACGACCGGTAGCAGGCGGCACCGGCGACGAACTGTTCGGGGTTACCGCACGATACGAGGCCCGCCGGATCGCGGAGCCTGCTCGGACGCTCGTCGGTACGCACATGGCACCGGGAGCGAGTACACGCCGAGGCTGCGAGATTCCGAGGGGCAGGATGCCTCCTCTTGCGTGCTCGCCGGATCCTGTCCGACAGCCGAGGTGCTTCTGCCCTGTGGTCGGGACGGCACCTCTCGGTGGTCCGGGATGCGCGTCCAACGCCTCACGCGGACGACGCGGTTCCGAGCAGCAGGGGATCGCGGTCGGAGCGGGCAGTGCGGTCAGCGTACCGGCACATCGCCCAACCGCACCGCCTGCTGCCCCACCGAGAAGCGCCGTCTGGAGACTGGACAGCTGAGCAGGTGCTTGACAGCGAGCACGGTCTCGGGCAGGCTGGAGCGGGGACGGACACACGGGAGGTAGCGAGATGCACGAAATCTTACCGATCAGTGCCGGTGTGGTCGTCGGGCTCATCTGTTGGCGCATCGCCTCGGTGCGACTGCGCACCATCGCCCTCGTCGTCCTGAGCGTCGTCTTCGGAGCGCTGGCGAGTCTTTTGACCGGCGAACTCGCCTTGACCTGGGGCTTCCTACTCATCGACATCCCGCTCGTCTTCTTGGTCGCCGTCGGGACGAGCCTCCTGCTCGCCCGCTTCGTGGGGGCGCGTCAGACTGCCCGTCGCTGAACGAGCGGGGAGATCGACGTGAGCGACGATACCGGATAGCACGGCTGGGCTATCCGGTATCGTGCCGAGAGGGGGCAACCGGTGGAAGAAGAGCGCCGCTGGCACTGGTGGCAGCGCGCTGTCATCTACCACATCTATCCGCGCTCGTTCGCCGACAGTAACCACGACGGCGTAGGGGACCTGGAAGGCATCCGCCGCAAGCTCGACTACCTGGTGTGGCTCGGGGTCGACGCTATCTGGCTCTCCCCGATCTTTCCTTCGCCGATGGCCGATTTCGGTTACGACATCAGCGATTACTACGATATCGACCCCTTGTTCGGCACCCTCGACGACTTCGACCGTTTGCTCGCCGACGCACATGCCCGTGGCCTCAAGGTGATCCTCGACTTCGTCCCCAACCACACCTCCGACCAGCATCCGTGGTTCCGCGAAGCGCGGAGCGCGCGCGATCACCCACGGCGCTCCTGGTACGTCTGGGCCGATCCAGCACCCGACGGCGGGCCACCCAACAACTGGCTGAGCGTGTTCGGTGGCAGCGCCTGGGAGTTCGACCCAGCGACTGGGCAGTATTACCTCCACACGTTCCTCAAAGAGCAACCTGACCTCAACTGGCGCAACCCCGAGGTGCGGGCAGCGATGTTCGACGTGCTGCGGTTCTGGTTCGCCCGCGGCGTGGACGGCTTCCGGATCGACGCGCTCCGCTTTCTCGTGAAGGACGCAGCACTGCGCGACAACCCGCCGAACCCCGACTATACGCCGGACCAACTTCCGTTCAAGGAGTTGCTCCCCACCTACAGCGCTGATCAATACGAACTCCACGAGATCGTCGCAGCGATGCGCCATGTCGCCGATTCCTTCGGCGAGCGTGTCCTGATCGGAGAAATGTACATCCCGATCGACCGTTTAGTGACCTTCTACGGGTGTCGTCACGAGCGAGAACTGCATCTCCCGTTCAATTTCCAGCTGCTCCTCATCCCTTGGACCGCCCGGCACGTCGCAGCAGCCATCGACACCTACGAGGGATTGCTCGGCCCGGACGACTGGCCCAACTGGGTACTGAGCAACCACGACCACCCCCGCGTCGCCACGCGTATCGGGGAAGCGCAAGCGCGGGTCGCCGCGATGCTGCTCCTGACGCTCCGTGGTACACCGACGGTCTATTACGGCGACGAACTCGGACTGCCTGACGTGCCGATCCCTCCCGAACGCCGGCAGGATCCCCTAGAACGGACGATCGGTCCAGGAGCGGGGCGCGACCCGTGCCGGACCCCGATGCCGTGGGAACCAGGTCCCTTCGCCGGCTTTTCCACGGTCGACCCCTGGCTCCCCCTCAACCCCGACTCTGAGACGCGCAACGTCGCTGTCCAGCGTGATGATCCGCGTTCGATGCTTCGGCTTTACCGCGAACTCCTCGTGCTCCGGCGGGCCGAACCGGCTCTGGCGATCGGCGATTACCGCCCGCTCGGGGTGACGGCTGACCTGCTCGCCTACGAGCGGGCACTGGCTGGCCGGCGCCTGGCAATCGTCCTCAACTTCAGCGGGCACGAGCAGGTGTTTCGACCGACCCGCACGCGGCTCCAGGGACGTCTCCTCCTCTCGACCCACCTCGACCGCGAAGGGGAGAAGGTGGACGGCAGGCTCGACCTGCGCCCAAACGAGGGCTGCATCGTGGCGCTCGCCGGCCCGCCTGCCTGACCACCCGCGTCCGCTCACGGCACCGATGCGCACGTCACCACGGAGACACGCGGCTGTGAGCAACAGCCCCACCTCTTGACGGAGGGCCAGGGGCACCGCATCATCGTCCGGCAGGCAGCCGCGCCTGCCGTGGAGGGAACAGCACTTCGGTGTTCGACGTCGTCAGCTGTGGCGAACTCCTGATCGACTTCGTCGCGCTCCGGCGCGGCGTGCGACTCGCCGACGCCCCAGCGTTCCGACGTGCAGCCGGCGGAGCACCGGCGAACGTCGCCGTCGGCGTGGCACGACTCGGTAAACGCGCGGCGTTCCTCGGGCAAGTCGGCGACGACGACTTCGGTCATTACCTCGCAGCCACACTGGAGCACGCCGGCGTCGACGTGCGTGGCCTCCGCTTCTCGTCCACCGCCCGTACGGCGCTCGCTTTCGTCAGTCTGCGCGCGGACGGCGAGCGCGACTTCCTCTTCTACCGTCACCCCAGCGCCGACATGCTCTGGCGCCCCGAGGACGTCGACTACTCGGTCACCGGAGCGACGCGGATCTTCCACTTCGGTTCCATTTCCCTCATCGACGAGCCGACCCGCTCGGCCACGTTGGCAGCCATCGCCCACGCGCGAGCACACGGTGCCCGCATTTCGTACGATCCTAACCTCCGCCTTCCGCTCTGGCCCTCACCCACTGTGGCACGAGAGGGGATCCTGCTCGGCTGGCGCGTGGCGGAGATCGTCAAGGTCAGCGAGGAGGAACTCGCCTTCCTCACCGGATCGAGCGACCCAACCGCAGCTCGCGACCTCTGGCACGACCGCCTACAGCTCGTGGTGGTGACGCACGGCGCTCGCGGCTGCACCTTCCTCACGGCAGACGAGATCGGCGCCGTTCCGGGTTTCTCGGTGCGCGTCGTCGATACGACGGGCGCAGGGGACGGTTTCGTCGCCGGTCTGCTCGTCGGGTTGCTCGAGCATTCGGACGATCGGTCGACGGCGACGCTCGAGCAGGTGCTGCGTTTCGCCAACGCGGTCGGCGCGCTCGTCTGCACCCGGCGCGGCGCGATCCCCGCCCTGCCGAGTCGGCCTCGTGTGGAGCGTTTCCTCTCGTCGGTCGGAACGGGACTGGACTGAGAACGAGTGATTCGCGGAGAAGGGAGCGAGCATGGAGCGGGAACAGCTGCGCGAGCTGGATCGCGTGGTACTGGGCGAGATCTGGACGTCGGACGAGGCCTGGCGCAACCTCGTGTTCCTGTGCGACGACCTCGGCCACCGCTTCGCTGGGTCACCACAGGAACAGCGTGCCGCGGCCTTCCTCGCCGAGCGCATGCGCGCCTATGGCCTCGAGAACGTCCGCTTGGAGTCGTTCCCGATGGCGACCTGGGAGCGCGGCCCGTGCCATCTCGCTGTCCTCGAACCGCTCGAGCGGTCGTTACCAGCGATCGCCATGCCTTACTGCCCGAGCGCACACCTCGAGGCGGAGGTGATCGACGTCGGCGAGGGAGAACTCCCGGACTTCGAGCGGCTTGCTCCTGCCATCCCCGGTCGGATCGTCCTGACCGACGCTGAGACCAACCGCCCGGGTGAGCGGAAGAGTCACCGCACCGACAAGTTCAACTGGGCTGTCCAGCGCGGTGCTGTGGCCGTCCTGTTCATCAACCAGAACCCGGGCCAACTGCACATCACTGGCTCGCTGACGGGACGCAACCCGAACGGCAGCCGGGCAGTCGACCGCGAGGCACCGATACCCGGCCTCGGACTGAGTTACGAGACCGGGACGTTCCTCCGTCGGTTGGCGCAACGCGGTCAGCTGCGTGTCCGCATCGCCACGGAGAACCGCACGCGCGATGCGCAGTCGGCGAACGTCATCGGTGAAATCCGCGGGCGCACGCGTCCCGAGGAGATCGTCCTCGTCGGCGGCCATTACGACAGCCACGACATCGCCCAAGGTGCCGGCGACGACGGTGCCGGGACTGTCGTGGGGCTCGAAGCCGGGCGCGCGTTGGCTCGGCTGCGCGGTCAGCTCAGCCGCACGGTGCGGGTGATCTGCTTCGGAGCCGAGGAACTGGGCTTGCTCGGGGCCTACTACCACGCGGCCCAAAGCGCTGCTCGCGGGGAACGCATCCGCTTCGTCCTCAACCTGGACGGAGCCGGACGTGGCAACGGCGGGCAGGAACAACTGGTGCTTTCGGGATTGCCCGAACTGGTACCGTACTTCCAGGCACTCTCCCGAGCGCTGCCGTACGACTTTACCGTCCGCGACGAGCTCAATGCGCACTCCGATCACTTCCCCTTCGCGCTCCGCGGTATCCCCAACGCGACCTTGAGCAGCCGCGACGCCACCGCCGGGATGATCGGGCGCGGTTGGGGCCACACGGAGGCCGACACGCTCGATAAAGTGACCTTGCGCAGCCTGCAACTGGCCGCAGCACTGGCAGCGCGCCTGGTGATCCGGCTGAGCGAGGACGACACCTTCCCCGGTCGTCAGCGCACTCCCGAGGAAGTCCGGCAGCAACTGGCCGATGCCGGCCTACTCGAGCGCGTACGGGCGACCGAAGGGAGCGTGATCTGACTACGCCTCGTACACCGTCTGGCCACCGATCACCGTGCGCAGGACACGGAGCTCGGCCAGCGCTTCAGGCTCGACCTGCCGCGGATCGCGCTCGAGGACGACGAAGTCGGCGAGCATGCCAGGCCGGATCATCCCTTTCCGGTGCTCCTCGAAGGTCGCGTAGGCACCGTTCACGGTGTAGAGCGGCAGCGCCTCCTCGACTGTGATCGCTTCCTCGAGCGCGAAGGAACGCCCGCTGGCCGTCCGTTCGAGGACAGCGGCCTGGATGCACCGCAGCGGTTGATAGGCCGAGACCGGACAATCGGTCGAGAAGACGAGCCGGATACCTGCCTCGAGCAAGCTGCGGAACGGGTAGGTGAGCTGGACGCGGTCGAGCCCGAGGTGCCGGACGAACCCGTCACCGTACTCGACGATGAAGATCGGCTGGCTCACCACCAGGACACCGAGCCGAGCGATCCGGTCGATCAGGTCGGGTCGGAGCACCCCACCGTGCTCGATGCGATGGCGGTGATCCGGTCGCGGCATCCGCTCGAGCGCACGCTCGTACGCATCCAATACCATCTCGATCGCGCGGTCACCGATCGCGTGCGTCGCCACCTGGAAGCCGGCAGCGTGCGCTCGCCACACCAGCTCGTCCAGTTCCTCCTGCGTCCAGATGGTGATCCCATAGTTGTCCGGACGGGGATCCTCGAGGAACGGGCGAGTGACAGCTGCCGTGCGGCCGATCAAACTGCCGTCCGCAAAGAGCTTGACCGGCCCGATGCGGAGCCGATCGCTCCCGAACCCCTGCTTGATCCCGAGCCCGAGCAGGTGCGGCAGGAGCTGGTGACGGATCATCATCGACGTACGCAGCGCGAGGACACCGCGCTCGACGGCGCGCTGAAAGGCCTCGATTTGGAGCGGGTGATCGGAGCCGGCGTCTTGACTCGAGGTGATCCCTGCCGCGACATAGGCGTCGTTACAGCGCCGGAGCGCTTCCACCATCTCCTCGAGTGTCGGAGCAGGGATCGCTCGTTCGACGAGCTCCATCGCGTTCTCCTGGAGGAGACCGGTCGGCTCGCCGCACTCGTCGCGCACGATGTGGCCGCCCGGCGGATCGGGCGTCTCGCGCGTCACCCCAGCCAGCTGGAGCGCGAGGGAATTGGCGACCAGCATGTGTCCCGAACTGTGCGTCAGGACCAGCGGGTGCACCGTACTGGCGCGGTCGAGGTCGTACCGCGTTGGATGCCGGTGCTCGGCGAGCACGTTGTCGTCGTAGCCGCGTCCGCGGACCCAGCGGCCGGGCGGCGTTTCCTGCGCTCGCTCGGCGAACCGTCGGACGATGTCCTCGATCGAGCGCACGTGCGGGTACCGGCAGTTGACTTGCCCGAGCACGAAGCCGAAGTTGATCATGTGGTTGTGTGCTTCGTTGAAGCCTGGCAGGCAGGTCGCACCAGCGAGGTCGAGACGCCGGTAGCCGCGCGGTAGTGCCGCTTCCACCTCGGCAAGCGAGCCGGTCGCCACGATCCGGTCACCGATCACGCCGAACGCTTCGACCTGTGGCTGCGCCGGATCCATCGTCAGAATCGTGCCGTTCGTGACGAGATACGCGTCCATCGTGTCCTTCCTCGTGTCGGCACCGAGTGCGTTCGTACATCGCCGGCACGATAACCGGCCGATCGGCTCCTGGCAAGTGGGGGTACGAGTCGGACATGCCTCGTGACTGCCAGCCTCGCTGCGCGTCCGGCTACCGGGATGCCGTGCCGACCGGTACGAAGCAGTGCGGCGAGCAGGAGAGGCGCAGCTGCATCGAGACGACGCGTGCACGGGCCCGAAACGGTGCGCAGCTGCCCGTCGCGCCTGGAGCAGCCTGGCCGCTGGTACGAGGGGCAGCACTCCTCCGCTCGTCAGCGCGACCAGTCGAGCGTCTGGCACCTTCGTGCATTGGGAGAAGGGGAAACCGGCTGGGCACCAGCACAGCGCCGGATACGTGAGCGCTCAGGCTGGCTCGCTCACCATCCGGCGACCTTCCTCGTGGAGCAGCCAGCGCGCCAAGAGCACCAGGATGACGACGACGTAGAGGGTGCCTCCACCGATCCACATCAGGAGACCGGCGACCTGCTGGTCGAGGAGCGGCGTGAAGCCCCACGGCATCGCCGCGGAGCGGTACGGCTCGTAGAGGACGTCGTCGGCCAGGGCCAGGATCGCCCCCACGATCGTACTCACCACCGCAGTGATGAAGACCATGAGGCTCGCCCAGAGCCCGCTGACCCGGTGATGCCGCGGTACGGGGTCGATGATCGGCCACCAGAAGAGGAGGGCTGTACCGAAGAAGCTGAGGTGCTGGAGATCGTGCACCCACTGCGTCCACACCGCCTGCGCATAGAGCGCCGGGAAGTGCCAGACCACGAGCGCCGCGTTGGCCAACGCCGTCGCCACCAGCGGGGCGGTGAGCAGACGGAGGAACTGCCGCGTCCAGCGCGGACGGAGCAATGCTCGCGTGATGGCTCCAGCACGCTGGGGCGGCATCGCTCGCAGGAAGACCTGGACCGGACGTCCCAGCAGGAGCAGAGGCGCCGTGATCTGGATGAGGACGAGGTGCTGTGCCATGTGCATAGTCAGCAACTCGTCGTTCCAGGTATCGAGGGGACCAGCGAGCGCGACGAAGGCCGAGAACATACCGGCGAAGAAGGCGACCGGCCAACTGGTGGGTACGGAGCGTCCACTCTTCCGGAGCCGCGCGAGCGCCAGCGCATAGGCGAACGTCGGGACGAGCACCAGGACGAGGGTCGGCAGATAGAGCGTGAAGCCCAGGACACTCGGGCAGGTCGGACAGGTATGGAGGACCGGCAAGAGCATACTGGTCACCTCGCGGGCCGAGCCCAGCTCACTGGCCACAAGCGTACCACCACCGAACGACGTCCTCAGTACTCGCCGAGTTGTATACTCCTGCACCGGTCAGGAGCGGGGTCACAGCTCCGCTCGACGGGACGAGGTATGGAGACGAGCGAACCAGGCTCGTCTATACAGAACGGCACCAGTATCCCGGGTACCCATCCGGGCGATCGCTCTATCCGACGCATCGCCTCGAACGATCTCCCTCTCCGCGAGGTCGCACCCGGCCGCTTGGTTGCCGAGCTGGCCGAGCCAGCGAGCCCGGTCGGGAAGGCATGGCAGCGGATCCGACGTACCCTCATCGGTCGGCCGCTGCGAACTGCTGAGGCTGCGCACGAGCGGATCGGCAAGGCGAAGGCCCTCGCCGTGTTCTCGAGCGATGCGCTCTCCTCGACCGCCTACGCGACGGAGGAGATCCTCCGCATCCTCATTTTGGCCGGTAGCGCTGCGTACGCGTTTGTCCTGCCGATCGGCCTCGCGATCGTCCTTTTACTGGCCATCGTCGTCTTCTCGTATCGGCAAACGATCCGCGCCTATCCGCACGGCGGTGGAACGTATATCGTCACGAAGGACAACCTCGGCACAGCTCCCGGCCTCTTGGCGGCGGCAGCGCTCCTGAGTGACTACGTCTTGACCGTCGCGGTCAGTATTTCGGCAGGCGTGGCGGCGATCACGTCAGCCTTCCCGAGTCTCTATCCGTACCGTGTCGAGATCGCGGTGGCGGCGATCACCGCGCTGACGATCGCCAACCTGCGTGGAGTCCGGGAGAGCGCGACGCTCTTTATGCTGCCGACCTACGCGTTCATCGCCAGCATCGGTGCGCTGATCCTCCTCGGGCTGGCTTCGCTCCTCGGTGTCGGACCGGCGCCACACCCGGTGCGCTACGAGACACCAGCTCCCTCGAGCCCGCTGACCCTGTTTTTGATCCTGCGCGCCTTCGCCTCGGGAAGTACAGCACTCACCGGTGTGGAAGCGATCGCAGACGGGGTTCCGGCGTTCAAGGAACCGCAGGCGGAAAACGCGCGCACGACGCTGCTCGTCATGGGATTCATCCTCGCCTCTCTCTTCGGTGGGATCACGCTGTTAAGCTACCACTTCCACCTCATCCCGAGCGAGCGCGAGACCATCGTTTCGCAACTCGCCCGCACTCTAGTCGATCGTTCGCCCTTCTACTACGTGATCCAAGCAGCGACCGCACTCATCCTATTCCTCGCAGCCAATACAGCGTTCGCTGACTTTCCTCGGCTGGCCTACTTCCTTGCACGGGACCGTTTCCTTCCACGCCAGTTTCGCTTCCAAGGTGACCGGCTCGCCTTCTCGACGGGGATCGTCACGCTCGGTCTCCTCACGAGCCTGTTGGTCATCGTCCGGCAAGCGAGCGTATCAGCACTCATCCCGCTCTACGCGGTCGGTGTCTTCACCGCCTTCACGCTCTCGCAGTCGAGCATGGTCGTGCACTGGTGGCGCAGCGCCGAGGGACATTGGCGCGCACTCCCTTGGCACAGCATCGCGATCAACGCGATCGGTGCAGTGGCGACCGGGATCGTCACGCTCGTGGTCATCGTCACCAAGTTCGTGCACGGCGCGTGGATGGTGGTCGTCCTGATCCCGGTCCTGATCGGTATGATGCTCGCCATCCACCGACACTACGTCTCCGTCGCAGCACAACTCCGCGTCGATCTTGCCGAAGCGCGCCAGCGACTACGCCTGATTCCGCGTCGCAGCGTCGCCGTCGTCCCAATCGCCTCGCTCAACCGTGCCTCCGTCACCGCCCTGGCTTACGCGCGGTCGATCGCGGACGACATCGTCGCTGTCCACGTCGCGACCGAACCCGAATCAGGTGAGGCACTGCAGCGACAGTGGCGGGAGGCAGGGTTGACGGTTCCACTCATCATCGTCGATTCACCGTACCGGGAGCTGCTCGGCCCACTCGTCGCGGTCGTCGAAAAGATCCAGCGGGAGAAGGGTGCCCCGCTGATCACCGTGGTGGTCCCGGAGTTCGTCACCGCGCACTGGTGGGAACGCTTGCTGCACACGCAGACCGCTTGGCGGCTGCGCCGCGCCCTCCTGCAGGTCCCCGATCTGGCGATCACGATGGTGCCGTATCACCTGCACGAATAGGACGTTTCAGGGACGGCGCACCAATACGGGCACCGGTGCATGCGCGAGCACCTGCTCAGCCGTCGATCCCATCACCACGTCGCGGAGCCCGCTCCAGCCGTGCGTGACCATCGCGATGAGGTCGACAGCCCGACGTTCGGCGACTTCCACGATGACGCGTTCCGGGTGGCCGTCCGCCACGACAGTCTCGACGGTGTAACCGCTCGCCTGCAGCCGCTGGGCGACCCGCTCCAGGTAGACCTGCGGATCATCGCCTGGTACGTCGGCTTCGATCCGTCGCGCCCGCGGTTCGCGGACGTGCAGCAGCACGAGGTGCCAACCCGTGCGACCGAGGAGCGGCAGGCTCTCGAGCACGCGCTCGGCGATCCGGGAGCCATCGAGCGGCACCAGCGCGCGATCGAGCACCGGCTCCCCGGGAGGGAGCGGCACGTGGGCGGGCACGACGAAGACAGGCGCTGTCCCGCTGACGATGACGTGCGCAGTGACCGAGCCGAGCACGAGGCGCCGTAGACCGGCACGGCCGTGCGCCGCCATGACCACGAGGGGATCGGGGTGTTCCCCGGCGAGCCGGCAGAGGATCGTCGCCGGGTCACCTTCCTCGACCAGGATGCGGACCTCGGCTACCCCGCCGAAGCTGCGACCGACCTCCTCCAGGTAGTCACGGCATTCGCGGCGCCAGTCCTCGAGGAGGGCTCGGAGCAATTCCTGTTCGCGTAGCGACCGCAATCCGACCGGTACCTCGAGGACGGAGACGAGAAAGACGACCGCACTGGTCCGCCGCGCCAGGGCGCGTGCCCACGGGAGCACGAGTTCGCTCACCCCGTGCGGCTGCGGCTTCGTCCGGTCGTACTCCAGGGGAACGATCAGCGTCGGCACGGTTCCTCCCTTCCCCCACTCACTGCGACTCGTGCGTCGAATGGACTTCTGTCGTCGCTCGCACGGCGCGCCGTTCCGCGAGCAGCAGCGACACCACGATGCTGATCGCGAGCGTCACGACCACGATGCCCAAAGACAGTGCAGTCGGAATCTTGTAGAAGTCCTGAATCAGCATCTTGACGCCGATGTAGCTCAGGATGAACGCCAAGCCGTAGCGCAGATAGGCCAGCCGACGGACGAGCCCGGCCAAGAGGAAGTACATCGAGCGCAAGCCGAGGATCGCGAAGACGTTGGACGAGAAGACGATGAAGGGGTCGCGCGTCACGGCGAAAATGGCCGGGATCGAATCGATCGCGAACATGAGGTCGGTGATCTCGACGAGCACCAGGACGACGATGAGCGGAGTGGCGTAGCGCTTGCCGTCGATCCGCACGAAGAAGCGTTGCTCGTAATAGCGTGGGACGATCGGTGCGAAGCGCGAGACCAACCGGATGGCGATGTTGTTCTCGACATCGACCTGCCGCTCCTCCCTCTCCAGGAACATGCGGATACCGGTGAAGACGAGGAAAGCACCGAAAATATAGAGGATCCAGTGGAACTGGCTGATGAGCCACGCACCACCGAGAATCATCGCCCCCCGCATGAGGAGCGCACCCAGGATACCGTAGTAGAGCACTCGGTGCTGGTACTGCGCAGGCACCGCGAACGCGGTGAAGATGAGCACGAAGACGAACATGTTGTCGGCTGAGAGCGAGAGCTCGATGAGATAGCCCGTGAAATACTGGAGACCAGCCTCGTGCCCCTCGATGTACCACAGAAACACACCGAACAACAGCGAGAGACTGACCCAGAAGGCGACCCAGAGCCCTGCCTCCTTCATCTCGACCACGTGGGCCTTGCGGTGGAAGACTCCGAGGTCCAGCGTGAGTAAACCGAGGATCAGCGCAGTGAAGGCAATCCAACCCCACAACGGCACGTCGACCATCGCTCCACGCACCTCCACACACTCACCGCCTGGCGTCCCCCTGAAAGAAGACGGAGAGGCGAACCAGACGGATACTCCGACCCGTCGTGGTCTCGCCTCTCCGTCCCGCTCGACCGAGGGTGCTCCCCTGTGTTGACGACCGAGCGAACCAGCACCGGCTGGCGGGCTACTCCCCACGCACTGCGCGAGTGTACTCGATCGCTCCGCAGCCTACAAGTGGACACAGACGAGCAGCGAGGTGCACAGTCCGCGCAGCCGTCCACGAGCAGATGGTCGCTCCGACCGTGGTAGAGTCCTCAGGCGAGGGCCGAGCGCGACCATCGTCGTTCCGACCACGCGCACAGCGCAAGTTCCGTCCCGAGCGGGAGCGTAGGCCCCACGCACGAGGCGAGCATCACGGGAATTCGAGGTACTCGCGATGGAGTTCTGTCTCGACCTTTCCCATCACCGCTGGGCACGGGCGCGTGACCCACGCGCCGCCGTCGCCTGGACACTCGAGACGATCGTCGCCGCCGATCGAGCTGGTCTGCATTCGGTCTGGCTGAGCGAAGATCCCGACGGCTGGGACGCTGTAGCGGTCGCAGCGGCAGCTGCCGCACGTACGGAGCGGATCCACCTCGGCACCGGCGTGACCAACCCGTTTCTCCGGCATCCGGTGCAGATCGCGATGGCGATGGGGACGCTCGATCGCCTCTCCGGTGGCCGCGCGTTCCTCGGGCTCGGTCGCGGACAGCCGGAATTCTACGCGTACGGCCTGGGTATCCCGGCGCACCGACCGCTGGCGGCGGTACGGGAGACGATCGCATTGCTCCGCCAGTGGTGGCGGCCACCGCACCGCGCATCAGCGACAGGGAACCTCTTCCGCGTCCGTGACTGGCCGCTGAGCGTCAGCCCCATCCAGGAGCGATTGCCGATCTACCTGGCAGCGCTCGGCCCGCGTGCCCGTCAGCTGGCGATCGAGCTGGCCGATGGCCTGTTGATCGCCGATTTCGCGAGCGAAGCGTTCCTGGCGACGATCCTGCCGGAGCTCCGCACGCAGCTGACCGCCGCCGGGCGCGATGCGGAACGCTTCCCGGTCTTCGTGCGCACCAACCTCGTCCTCACCGACGACCCCGAGCCGCACCTCGAAGAGCGGAAAGTCCCGTTCGCTCTTCTGGCGACCTTGCCCGGGATGAGTCAACAGGTCGTCGTTCCAGGCTTCGACGTCGAACGGCTCATCGCCGACCTCCGGCAGCGCCTGCGCATCGCGGAACTCCTCCGCAGCGGTCGCCCTTGGCACGACATCCGCCAAACGGTCGACGCCGCGACGCTCCGCCGGCTCGTGCCGACCGAGCTGATCGCGCAGTTGTGCCTCATCGGACCGGCCCACGAGCTCCGCCCGCGCCTCCAGCGGCTCGCCGCGCTCGGCGTCACGCACGTCTTTCTCCGCGCGCTTCCGGAGCCGGACGCGGAAGCCTACCGCGCTGTCCTCACGCAGCTCGTCAACGATCCAACGTCGGTGGGGCAGTGAAGCCACCAGCAGCGACCTGTCCGACCCGGCTGCCGAGATGCGGCACCAACCGATCTTCCTCCAGCGTCACCAGAGGGAGATGACCGTCGGCACCGACGAGCGACGCCGTCCGCTCCAGCAGAACCTGCTGGTAGATCGCCTCGTACGCATCGGTCATGGCGACGCTCGAGAAGTGCCGCTCGACGTGGCGCCGGCAGGCACTGCGGTCGAGCTGCTCGACGCGGCGCACCGCCTCGACCATCTCGTCCAGCGTGCGGCTGCGGCAGATGAAGCCCGTCACGCCGTCAACGACGATCTCTTCCACTGCACCGCCCGGGAAGGCGACGACCGGTGTGCCACAGGCCATCGCTTCCGCCAGAACCAGCCCGAACGGCTCCGGCCAGTCGATCGGGAAGAGCAGGGCGAGCGCACCACCCAGGAGCTCCGCCTTCTGCACTTCGTCGACTTCGCCGAGGTACTCGACGCCGGGCGTGCCGAGCAACGGGAGGAAGTGCTCCTCGGCCCATTCCCGGTCAGCCGGATCGATCTTGGCTCCGATCTTGAGCGGTAGGCCGACACGACGAGCGACCTCGATCGCCCAGTCCGGCCGCTTTTCCGGTGAAATGCGACCGACGAACGCCAGGTACGGTGGATCGTCCGGCTCCGGACGGAACGGGAAATGCTCCAGCCGCACGCCGTTGTAGACCGTGCCGACCCAGCGGAGCGGTAGGTCAACGAGCGGCGCCCGTTGGCTCCAACTGATGCTGACCAGCCGCTGGTCGGTGAAGCGCGCGAGCACGCGGCGCGTCTCCGGCATGTCCAAGCGCCCGTGCAACGTCGTCACCGTCGGCGTCGCCACGCCTCGAGCGAAGGGGAAGGTGAGGTAGTCCACGTGCGAGTGGATGATGTCGAACTCGTCGGCCCGCGCATAGACCTCCTCGAGCATCGCGACGTGCAGCGCGATCGGATCCTTGGCACCGAGCAGGCGAAGCCCCCCTTCAGCCATCGGAACGAGGCGTGCACTCGTCCGCGAGTCGGCCGTCGCGAAGAGCGTGACCTCGTGTCCGCGCCGGACGAGTTCCTCGACGAGCGCGTAGACGACACGCTCAGTCCCTCCGTACAGCTTGGGTGGCACTGCTTCGTAGAGCGGGGCGATCTGCGCGATCCGCATGAGCAGTCCTCCCATCCCTGACCCGGTCGGATCGTGTTGTGGTTCGGATGTCCGGATCGGCGGTCATCCCCCGTGCAGCCGATCCAAGGGAACATAACGCATTGAGCCCTATCGTGTCAAGAGGAGCCAACGAGACGACGCAGACATCGGCGCACAACAGCGGGCTAGAATGCCTCCCGAGAGGAGGCGGAACGATGAGCGAGAGCACGCTGTCGTTTCTCCTCTGTAGCCGCTGTGCGTATCGCCTGGAGGCGGACCACCTCTGGGGTACCTGCCCGCAGTGTGGTAGCCCGCTCCTCGCCCAGTACGACCTCGAGCGTGCGCGGCGGCTCCTCCGGCCGGAGACGCTCCGCGAGCGACCGTGGAACCTCTGGCGCTACGCCGAGATCCTCCCCGTGCGCAACCCCGCCAACCGCCTCTCGTTGGGCGAGGGAGGGACGCCGCTGCTCACTGCTCCGCGACTCGGCCGAGCACTGGGCCTGGAGCGCCTCTGGGTCAAGGACGAGAGCCGCAACCCCACCGGCAGCTTCAAGGCCCGCGGCCTGGCCGTCGCGGTCAGCCGAGTACGCGAGCTCGGCGCGCGGGCGGTGGCGCTCCCCTCGGCCGGGAACGCTGCGGCCGCGCTGGCCGCGTATGCCGCGCGCGCCGGGCTCCCGGCCTACGTGTTCCTACCGGCCGATACGCCGACCACGCTCGTCCGCGAATGCCTCGCCTACGGTGCGCGCGTTTACCGCGTCCGCGGACTCATCACCGACTGTGGGCGGCTCCTGCGCCAGCTCGCACCGCGCGCCGGCTGGGCGGACCTCTCCACGCTGCGCGAGCCCAACCGCGCCGAAGGGAAGAAGACGATGGGATTGGAACTCGCCGAGCAACTCGGCTGGCGGGTTCCGGACGTCGTCGTCTATCCGACCGGCGGCGGCACCGGGATCGTCGGCATGTGGAAGGCCTTCGCTGAACTCGAGCAGCTGGGACTGCTCGGGCCCCAGCGCCCTCGTCTGGTCATGGTCCAGCCACAGGGGTGCGCGCCGCTCGTCCGCGCCTTTCAGGAAGGAGCCATGCAGGCCGCAGCCTGGGAACACCCGGTGACCGTCGCCCCCGGACTGCGCGTGCCGGCGACGCTCGGCGATGCGCTCGTGCTCGCTGCCGTGCGGGGGAGCGGCGGTACGGCGGTGACAGTGAGCGACGCGGATATCCTCGAGGGAATGCAGCTCCTTGCCCGCACCGAAGGTCTCCTCGTCTCGCCGGAAGCTGGCGCGACGGTCGCGGCAGTGCGCCAGCTGCGGGAGAGCGGCTGGCTCTCCGACCAGGACGAGGTCGTCCTCTTCCTCACCGGGAGCGGTCTCAAGCACCCCGAACTCCTCCCGACCGACGAGGCCGTGCCTGTCCTCGACCCGGACGACCAGGAAGAGCTCGAGCGGCTCGTCAGCGAAGCTCACGCCCCCGTGTAGCGCGTCGCCCGTACCACGCCCTGCTGCTCAGACCAGAGGCTGGCAACGGGGGCAGAACGTACTGCTGCGCCCAGCGACGCGGATGCGCTGCAGTCCCGTCCCGCAGTGTGGACAGGGCGTGCCGGGTGGTTTCCCGTAGACGGCGAGCCGGGACTGAAACGAACCAGCGCGTCCTGCACCGTCGCGGTAATCGCGGATCGTCGTCCCGGCGCTCGCGATCGCTTCTTCCAACACTGCGCGGAGCGCCTCCAGCAAGCGCTCGACGTCCGCGAGGGAGAGCGTGGTGCAACGGCGAGCCGGATGGATCCCAGCGCGGAACAACGCCTCGTCGGAGTAGATGTTGCCGACCCCGGCGAGCAGCGCCTGGTCGAGCAAGGCAGCCTTGACCGGTGCGCGCCTCCGGGACAGCGTCTGCCAGAACGCGCGGGCGTCGAGCCCGGGACCGAGCGGTTCCGGTCCTAGTCGGCGCGAAAACCTCTCCCACCCGTCCGCATCCAGGAGCAGCATGCGGCCGAAGCGCCGGGCGTCACGGTACCGTAGGAGAAAGCGTCGGCGGTGATCGACGAGCGTGGCGGGGAGTGCTGTCCCGGCGCGGAGAACCAACGCGAGGTGACAGTGAGGACCGGGCAGCTCGGCCGGATGTCCCGCACGCAGTTCCCCCGTCATCCCCAGGTGCACCACGAGGCGGGTCTCGTCGTGGAACCGGAGCGCGAGGTACTTGCCGCGCCGTTCCAGCGCCGCGACGGTACGCCCCCGCACACCCTGCAGGAACACCGGCCACGGATCGCGCACAATATCCTCGGGGTGCGCGCCGCGCAGTGCCGCAGTGACGCGCGCGCCGACCAGGACCGGTGCTAAGGTCCGGCGGATGGTTTCCACTTCCGGTAGTTCGGGCATATCGACCCCCAGAACGAGGAGGGAAGGGATGGCCGACTTCTGCATCTTCTGCGAGATCGTGGCGGGTCGCCAACCGGCGCGTCTCGTGCACCGAGACGATCTCGTGACCGTCTTTTGGGACATCCACCCGCAGGCCCGCGTGCATCTGCTCGTCGTCCCCAACCAGCATATCCGCTCGCTGGCCGAGGCAGAGGACGTCGATCCAGCCCTGCTCGGGCGTTGCCTACAGGTCGCCGCCAAGGTAGCCCGCGAGCAGGGGATCGCCGAAAGCGGCTACCGTGTGGTCACCAACGTCGGCCCCCACGCTGGCCAGAGCGTCTTCCACCTGCACTTTCACGTCCTCGGCGGGAACCCGCTGCGGCTGCCGCTCGGCTGAGGGTGCCCGCCAGGCGCCGGTTCACGCAGGAACGGGGTGCCGCGCGGCGAACGCTCGACGCGGCACCCCGTTGCGCGCCGACTTACGGCCGGGCCAGCACGGCGCGCGGCACCACCGTGGGTGCCCCCACCGCGGCGAGTTCGCGGGCCAGGGCGGGCAGTTCTTCCTCCAGCACCTGTCGCACCCGCGCGAGGACACTGTCGATCTCGGCTGCCAACTCGGCATACACGGCCTCTTCGCCGGCCGTCGGTCGGTCGTCAGCGCTGTCGACGAAGCTCTGCAAGATCGCCAGGCGTGCCGGTGCACGCGGTGGGAACTGGCGAGGATCGTCCATGCGGGGCTCGAGCAGTTCGTCCACCAGCGCACCCAAGCGCTCGATCATGGCCCGGACGCGATCCCGCAGCGCCTGGTCGGCCGTCGACGCCTCGAGGCGTTCCTGCCAGGCCAGCAGTTGGTGGCGGGCGTCGCGCAAGCGGTTGATCGCGTCGTGCGCCTCGGACACCTTGTCGCGGATGCAGAGCAACAGGTCGAACTGGCGCTGCAAGTCCTCCTGCGTGATCGACAGCCGCGGGTCGCACCGGACCTCGAGCGGCTGCGTCCAGCTCCGGTCGCCGACGGTGAGCCGTACCTGGTAGGTCCCGGGGACGACCCGCGGTCCGACCAGGTAGCCCTCGTACGGCTTGTCGCCGATGACGCGCCGCGCACCCTCGACGCGGAGATCCCACACGAAACGGTGGAACCCGGGTGACTTCTCGAGGCGCGGCGGCAGCGACGGCTTCTTCTCCTCGGGTAGGTCCGGATACGGATCGGCTGGCTTCTCGCTCGAGAAGCGCCGGAGCTCGCGCCCCTCGCTATCGAGGATGGTGAGCACGACCTCGGCTGGCTCTTCCGCCAGATAGTAGGTGACGATCGCTCCATCCGGTGGATTTTGACCGGCATCGAGCGGGACGACCTCGCGCACACCGGTCGGCCGCTCGGTCACCCAGGCCGCGTAGACGATCGGGCCAGCCCAGCGATAGCTCACCGTATCGGGGACTTCACTCCCGAACCCCGGATAGGTCTTGAAGCGCACCGTCGGCCGCGGCGCGAAGAGGTAGGCGGGCCCCTCGAGCGCTGCGGGATCGAACTGGCGCAGCGGCGTGACGTCGTCCAAAATCCAGAAGCTCCGCCCGTGCGTGGCGACGACGAGGTCGTCGTCCTTGACGACCAGGTCGTAGATGGGGCAGACGGGGAGGTTCCCCTGCCAGCGGTGCCAGTGTTGCCCGTCGTCGAAGGAGACCCACAGGCCGGTCTCGGTGCCCAGGTACAGCAGCCCCGGCTTCACCGGATCGACGCGGAGGACACGACAGATCGCCTCAGCCGGTAGGTCGCCCCGCAGCGAGATCCACGTCTTTCCGCCGTCGCTCGTCTTGAAGAGGTAGGGAGCAGGATCGTCGAGCCGATAGCGGTGGGCAGCCAGGTAGACCGTCTCCGGGTCGTGCGGCGACACCTCGAGCGAAGCGACCGTCGCCCATTCGGGCAGATCTGGCGGCGTCACGTTCTGCCAGGTAGCTCCACCGTCGCGGGAGACGTGCACGAGCCCGTCATCGCTGCCGGCCCAAAAGACGCCGGGCTGGTGCGGCGACTCCACGAAGGCGAAGATCGTGCAGTAGACCTCAGCGCCGGTATTGTCGCGGGTGATCGGCCCGCCCGACGGCTTGAGCTTGTCGGGGTCGTTCCGCGTCAGGTCGGGGCTGATCACCTCCCAGGTGTAGCCGAGATCGCGCGAGCAGTGGACGACCTGGGAGCACACATAGAGGGTGTTCGGATCGTGCGGCGAGAAGAGAATCGGGAACGTCCACTGGAAGCGGTAGCGGAGCGACTCCGCCCCTTCGGCCATCGACGTTTCGTAGGGCCAGACGGTGATGTTGCGCTGCTCGCCTGTCCGGCGGTTATAGCGGATCAGCCGGCCGTTCCCCTCGCCGCTGCCGATCGCTCCACCGATGACGATGTCCGGGTCGTCCGGCTTGACGGCGATATGGCCGCTCTCTCCCCCGCCTGGCTCTTCCCACTCGCTCGTCGTGATCGCGCCGTTGACCGAGCGACTCGGGAGCGCGATCGCCGTGTTGTCCTGCTGCGAGCCGTAGACCCAATAGGGGAACCGGTTATCGACGGTGACGTGGTAGAGCTGGGCCGTCGGCTGGTTGAACTGCGTGGACCAGGTGCGACCGCCATCGAAGCTGACGCAGGCCCCACCGTCGTTCCCGTTGATCATACGCAGCGGGTTCTTGGGATCGATCCAGTGGTCGTGGTGATCGCCGTGAGGCGTCGGCACTTCCGTGAAGGTCTTGCCACCGTCGATCGACTTCCAGAGCCGGAGGTCGAGGACCCAGAGCGTATCGGGGTCGACAGGGTCGGCGCAGAGGTGATGGAAGTACCAGGCGCGCCAGCGCAGGTCACCCTTCTCACTCACCCGCTGCCAGGTTTCGCCGTAGTCTTCGGACCGGAAGAGTGCACCGTCTTCCGCCTCGACGAGCGCCCAGAGTCGACCCGGCTTCACCGAGACCGCTAGTCCCACGCGCCCGATGATCCCTTTCGGGAGACCAGGTTTGCGGGTCAGCTCTTCCCACGTCTCTCCACCGTCAGTCGAGCGGAAGATCCCGGAGCCCGGGCCACCGCTTTCGAACTTCCACGGCCACCGCCGCGCCTGCCAGAGCGCGGCGTAGAGGATGCGCGGATTGTGCGGATCCATGACCAGGTCGATGGCGCCGGTGTGCTCGTCCCGGTAGAGCACCCGTTCCCAGGTCCGTCCGCCGTCGCGACTGCGGAAAACTCCGCGCTCCTCGTTCGGGCCGAAGGCATGCCCGAGCGCAGCCACGTAGACGAGATCGGGGTTCTGCGGATGGACGCGGATCTTCGCGATATGACGGGTGTCGCGCAGCCCGACGTTCACCCACGTCCGGCCGCCGTCGGTCGACTTGTAGACGCCGTCCCCGTGGGACACGTTCCCGCGGATGCAAGCTTCCCCGGTACCGACGTAGAGCACGTTGGGGTCGGAGGGCGCGATCGCGATGGCACCGACGGCCGCGGTGCCGAAGGAGCCGTCGGAGATGTTCCACCACGTCGTGCCCCCGTCTTCGGTCTTCCACACGCCGCCAGCGCACGCACCGAAGTAGAAGACCATCGGATCGTCCGGGTGCCCGGCGACGGCGACGACGCGTCCGCCGCGATGAGGGCCGATGCAGCGGAAACGCAAGGCCTCGGTCAAGCGGCCAACCATGTCGCTCGTCATCGTCCATCCTCCCTGCCGTCCATACGTTTCCCGCACGTGGCGTCCCCGCACGTGCGCTCCTGCTCGACTGCGCCGCACGGCAGTGTCGCACAGACGACGCGGACAGGAAAGCGGGCTAACCCGCGAGAACCCGAGCGTCCCTGCCACGGCCTCGCGCGACGACCAGTGAGAGAGCTGCCGTCCTCGTGACCCACGACGTCGACGAGGCCGTCTACCCGGCCGACCACATCGTCCTCCTCGGCGGCAAGCCCGCGACCGTCAGGGACGTGTTCCCGGTCGAGATCCCGCGGCCACGCGACCGCGGTGACGCACGCCGAGCAGCGCTGCGCGCCCGTATCCTGGCAGCGCTGGAGCGCCACACGACAGCACACCCCCTGCTGCCCAGCATGCAGTGAACACCTGCCGAGCGCGACCGGCTGGCGCGACTGCTTCGCTCGTCGAGCGACCTGCCAGCCGGTCTGCCGCTCAACGCCGGAACGGGAACGGTTCTCGCACGCGGATGCGATGGAACTCCTCGGCGTACGGGAGACCGTGACGGACACCACGCTCCAACGCTGCCTGCCGCAGCCAGCGCTCGAGCAGAGGGAAACGGTCGCCGAACTGGCTTCGGTGCGCCTTGAGCGCCTCCAGCTTGCGGTCGAGGGTCGTCGAGATATCGACCGCGTGGTTCAGTACCGGTGCGTTGATGACCCAGATCTCCTGCACGTGGTGCGGCGACAGGCCTTCGGCCAGGAGCTCGGGGAAGTCCCAGGCGTTCCCAGCCGCCGGATAGACGGCAGCCAAGGCGGCCTGCCCGACAGCCAGATGGTCCGGATGGTAGCGACCGACCTGATAGGCAGGTGTCCAGTTCCGCTCCGGCGAGGGAATGACCAGGACCTGCGGCCGATAGCGGCGGATCACCCGTACCAGGTCGCGGCGGAGCTCTAGGGTCGGTTCCACGCGTCCGTCCGGATAGTCGAGAAACTAGACACCACGCAGTCCCAGGATGCGTGCCGCCTCGCGTTGCTCCGCCTTGCGGAGATCGCTGATGCGCCGGCGCGCCTCGGGGCTCACGTCCGCGGCGTCGTCCGGACCGCCACCCCCACCGTCCGTGACGACGACCAGCCACACCGCCCACCCCTCGTCGACCCAGCGGGCAACCGTCCCGCCGCAGCCGATTTCCATATCGTCCGGATGCGCGACGATCACGAGCGCTCGTTTCTCGTCCGTCATCCAGAACCGCTCCTCTCGCAGCTCTCAACACTGCATGGACCGCAGACTCGCTGCGGCACGCGTCACTATACTGCGCTCAAGTTTGTCCCGCAGACAGCCGACGACTAGAGTTGAGGCGGACGGCCGCTGGCACGAGGAGTATGGACGATGGGAACGACGAGATCGCTGCTCGCTCTCCTCGGGCTGCTGTTGGCACTCATTCCCAGTGCCCCCATCGCAGCGACCGGCACGACAGACTTCCAACCGGTCCGCCACCCCGCTGGACCTCGCCCAGTGACACCGTCAGCGCTCTCGGTCTTCGCTGATCGCGTCGACTATTTCCGTATCTTTCCGCCCGACGAACGCGAGCGCATCACCCCGACGACCGCGCACCCGGCACCGGCGATCGCGTTGCTCGCCGGGTGGTATCCGGACGGGACACCGTATACCTGTTCGGGAGCACTCATCGCACCGACCGTCGTCTTGACCGCCGCGCACTGCCTCTACGGTGCCGAGTTCGGTGGCTGGTTCGACCGCCTCATGGTCGTCCCCGCTGCCGACCGCTCCCTCGACGGCCTGCTCACCCCGTTCGGTGTCGCGAATGCGGTCGACGCGCTCGTTCCGCGCGGTTGGATCGAACAGGGCGAGAGTGTCCGCTACGACTTCGGGCTCGTCCAACTCGACCAGGCACTCGGCCAAACGACGGGCACCCTCCCGCTCGCGCTCGTCGACGATCCGGTGCTCCTGGATCCGGCCTTCTCCTACCTCGCGTTCGGCTACCCCGGCGACAAACCGTTCGGGACGCTCTGGCGCGCGCCGGGCCGCGGTGTGACGCTGGTCGGGTCGGACGTCCTCCGGCTCCAAGCCGACCTTTACCAGGGGATGAGCGGCGGACCGCTCCTCACGCGCGAGGAGCACGCGATCTTCGGTATCGTGAGCGCCGAGAGTAACCTGAGTAACTTCGCTCGCCGGGTCGACCAGAACGTGGTCGACTTCGCGAACGCGTTCTGTGGGGAACTCGGCTGCACGATCCGGGTCGTGACCCCAGGGCGAGCAGCACCTCCCGAGACTGCACCGCCGCAGACGCCACAGCCCTCCTGGGGCGCCATCGCCTTCACCCAGGTCGAGCCTGCCCGCTGGTCGACCGTGCTCCCTGGCCGGGTGCGGCTCTCCGTCTCCGTCGCCTCGCGCGAGCCGCTCGCTGAGGTCACGCTGCGCGTCGCTGGCCAGGAGGTACGGAGCCGCGAGGCAACCGTTTCACTGGAAGCCTGGCTCGGCCCCGGACGCTACACTGCCACTGCGCTCGCGCGCGACCTCTCCGGAAACCAGCTCCTCACCATGTGGGACTTCGTCGTCAGCTGGGATCTCGCCGACGGTGTCTGGTTCGACAGCCACGGTCGCCCCAAGGCGGAGTCGATCAACGCCACGGCACGGGCTCTCGTCGAAGCCTTCCGCTGGCACCTCTACGGGATGAGCTGGGACGGACGCGACCACCGCGGCGAGATGCCGACCCACGCCCAACAGCTCCTCCCTGGTGAAGCTGTCCCCATCTTGGTGACCGAAAACGGCTTCGACCGAGCGACCACCGAAGCGACGCTGCGAGCACTGGTCGAAGCCTTCCGCTGGCACCTGTGGGGAATCAGTTGGGACGGAGCACCGCATCCGGAAGTACCGACACACGGGACACAGCTGCTCCCGCCTGAGCCGGTCGGTCCCTGGTTCACCCCGGACGGCCAGCCGATCCCCGAAGCGATCAGCGCGACGCTGCGCTCGCTCGAGGAAGCGTTCCGCTGGCACCTCTACGGCGCCTCGTGGGACGGTTCGCCGCGTCCCGACATGCCGACGCACGCCGGGCCGACCGTTCAGTGACGCTCACTGCCCACCGACGATCGGGATGACCGCGCCGTTGAGCGCAGCGGCCTCGGGAGAACACAGGTACCAGAGCAGCGCCGCGACCTGCTCGCGCGGGACCCACTTGGAGTGATCGGCCTGCGGCATCGCTTCCCGGTTGGCCGGAGTATCGATCGTGGCTGGAGCGATACAGTTGACGGTCACGCCGGTCCCGCGGACCTCGCGCGCCACGGCGAGCGTCATCGTCATCACCGCCTGCTTCACAGCGACGTAGGCGACCGAACTGGGACCAGGATCGAGCGCTGCTCGCGCCCCGACGGTGACGATCCGCCCAGCACCGCGGGCCAGCAACAGCGGCACCGCTGCACGCAGGACGTTCGCCGTCGGCCAGAGGTTCAAAGCGAGCAGTTCCTCCCAGAGCGCACGGTCGGTCTCTGCGATCCTCCCCGGCCGATACCCCCCAGCCAGGCACAGCACCCAGTCCAGTCGGCCGTAGCGCTCGAGCGCGCTCGTGACGGCCCGCTCGGCATCCTCGGCGAGCGCGAGATCGGCCTGCGCGCCGTCTACCGCCTCGGCTAGCGGACCGAGCGCTTCCCGCAGCCGCTCCCAATGTGCCGTCGTGCGGTAGGGAACGAAGAGCAACGCCCCGCGCTCAGCGAAGATGCGCACCACCACCGACCCGAGCTGGCCAGTACCACCCGTCACCAGTGCGACTGGTCGCGTCCCGCTCATGACCGCTGTCCGATCCCCCTCGCTCCCACCGAACGGCGCTGACCAGTATACGACTGTGGAATCACGAAGGCTCGAGCGGTCGCGGAGCTCCTATGGCGAACCCCTGGGCGTAGTCGACCCCCAACTGGCGGAGCACCTCCAGCTGACGTTCATCTTCCACCCACTCGGCGATCGTCTCGGCACCGAGCGCCCGGGCCAGCTCGACCATCGCGCAGACGATGCATCGACTCACCTGATCTTCGAGTACATCGACGACGAAGGTTCCGTCGATCTTCACGAAGTCGATCGGTAGCAAGCGGAGACGCTGGAACGACGAATAACCGACCCCGAAGTCGTCGATCGCCACAGCGCAGCCGAGAGCCCGCAAGGCGGCTAGGTGCTCCAGCACACTGGAGAACTCAGCGCACACAGCCGTCTCGGTCAGTTCGAAGACCAGCGTCCCCGGCGGCAATTGGGCCGCCCTCAGTTCTTCGAAGAACGAGTCCAGCACGTCGCGATCCCGCAACGTTTCCAGGGAGAGATTCACATGCACACGCTGGGTACACTGGCGCGCGTACCGGATCGCCTCCCGCACCACCAGGTCATCGATCCGTGGCAGGAGACCGAGTCGTTCGGCGATCGGCAGGAAGCGACTCGGAGGAAGCGCCTCTCCATCCCCCGCACTCAGGCGCAGGAGCAGTTCGACACCGACCGCACGTCCCTGCCGAAGATCGAGGATCGGCTGACCGAGGAGAACGACCCGCTCCTGTTCGAGAGCAGCTTCGAGGATCCGTGCGTACCGCGCAACGAGCGATCCGCCCAGCGACCGGTGCTCCGGTCGGTAGACCTCGGCGCGCGCGCCGCCGCGGTACTTCGCAGCGTAGAGTGCGCGGTCAGCGGCAACCAGCAACTCCTCCACGGAGTTCCCGTGCTCCAGCACGATCGCGATCCCGCAACTAGCAGCCAAGCGCACAACACGGTCAGGAAACGTCACCGTCACTTCCTCGATCGCCCGCAGAAGACGCTGAGCGACTCCGAGTGCTGCTGTAGGCTCGAGCGGGAAGCAGAGCACCGCGAACTCGTCACCACCGAGCCGCGCAACGAGCTCTCCGCGCCGCAGCACGCGACTCAGCCTGGTCGCGACCGAACGCAGGACTGTATCCCCCGCTCCGTGTCCCAACCGGTCATTCACGAGCTTGAAATTGTCCAGATCCAGGAGAAAGAACGCACCAGTGCGCCCGGTTCGCCAGGCATACCGGAGTGCCTGCTCCAACGCCTCGGTCAACGCACGACGGTTCGCGATACCGGTGAGTGGATCGTGACGAGCCAAGTGTGCGAGCTTTTCTTCGACCTGCTTCCGCTCACTGATATCTTCGGCGGTACCGTCGATGACGACCAACTGACCATCGGGGCTCCGCTGCGCGCGAGCCGTGAGCCGTACCCAAAAGGAACCCCCTGTCGGTTTCTGCCAGAGGCATTCGAGTTCGGTCGACCGTTCGCTGGAGCGCAACTGGTTGAAGAACCGTTCTGCTTCGGCGGTATCGGCGAAGAAGGCTGCGATCGGGCTGCCCACGACGTCGACACTGCGTTCGCAGCCGACGAGGCGCGCTAGAGCCGCATTGGCGTGCAGGATTCTGCCACGCCCATCGAGTCGATAGACACCGAGTGGAAGCTCGTGCAGGAGCACTTCGTTCTGTTCTCGTTCCAGTACCCGGGCCAGCGCCACAGCACCGATCTCCGCCAGCAGGGTGGCGAACCGCAGTCGCTGCTCCTCCAGTTCTCGCTCTGTCATGTAATCCGCGACGAGGACACCGATCGGTCGCCCTGCTGCGAAGAGCGGAAAAAAACACGGACATCCGGACACCAGCCCGAATCACCGGAGACGGGATATGGAAGGGAAGGTCGAGCTGTGCGAGCCGAACCGCGACGGGACGTCCTTCTGCCAAGGCCCACGCAGGTCTGTTGTGCGTCGGCGGCTCGAGCGGCAACCACAGCTGGTCGATGAACGAGGCAGACCACCCTCTCCCAGCACGGAGGACCAGAAAGCGCTCGGACGGATCCACGAGCAGCAACGACAGCGCGTCCGGTGCGAGTACCGGATTCAATGCCCCGAACAGCGTCTCGGCGACGTCAGCGAGCCGATTCTGCCCGACCAGCGCGTGGGCCAGCGCTGTCGCCGCTGCATGCTCCTCGGTACGCAGTCGTGCGAGTTCTTCGCTGAGCTCAGCCCGCTCCACTGCACTGGCGAGCAGCTCACCGATGAGGTCCAAGAACGGTCGCACCGCGACGTCTGGGGGGTCAGCATCCGGGCTTGCCAGATTCAGGAGACCGACGATCTGACCACTGGGAGCGCGCAGCGGTACCGTCAGGTGGTACCGTAACCCGCCGGTCGCTTTCTCTGCGTCCACCGGATCAGCCGCCTGCTGGCGGAGACGAGCCAGACGTTCACAGGCGACGATCTCGACCGTGGTCGTCAGGGACCCATCGGCGGCGAGCCGCTGGCAGGTACAGGGAGACCAGCGCAGCATGCGTGCGTCGTCGGCAGCGAGTCCAGGCGGCAAGCCGAACGCGGCAGCGAGTTCGTAACGCTCACCCTTTCGGAGCGTGATCCAAGCGGCCGACGCATCGAGGAGTTCCACGATGAGCGGTAAGGCTCGCTGTAACGCAGCCGCGAAATCGGTCGAAACGTTCAACAGCGTCGCGACACGCGTCAGCAACGACAAGCGATCGAGTTCACGCGTCGCTTCGTTCTCCCCAGTTCGCGAACCATGGTAGCGCAGTGTGTCCCCACTCGGCAGGTCCTCCACGTCCCATCCCTCCGCACACCGACGTCGGACGCGCGACAGCCCATACGTATGACGAGACGTTTCACTGGAGAGTGATACGGAGCATTCTTGCATAGGAAACATAGCCTATTCGTCATGGTTCCCGCAGTCCTACCACGACCTGCGTGGTAGATCGGTCCTCGTGCAACAGCGACCCGTTCGCCGCAGGAGACAGGCATCGCTGCAACGGTCTGGCATTCCCCTCTAGCCTCTCGATCACCGAGCACTCCTCAGGGGGTACGAACTGTGCAATGGGTGAAGCCGCTGTCGCTCGCGCAGAGCAAGACGACCTGCCAGCCGCCACGGAGCAACGCCGCGACTTCGGCCACCGCTCCGGGGCGACCGTGCGGCCAGTACGTCCAACGCGCCGGCTGGCGCTGCAGGGCGACCGCGAGGGAGAGGACCGGCTGGCGCCGATCCAGTCTCGCCTCGAGTAACGCCTCGTAGCCGTGGTAACTCGGCTGGGCCATCACGCCGTAGTGCCCGAGCGGAAACTCGTAGCGGTGCAGGGCGAGCCAGGCCGGTCCGTCGATGACGACGAGCGGTCGGCCGGAATCGCTGCGGGCAGCTGCGACCACAGCTTCCTGCGCCGCGCTCGCCCACTGCGCCATCTCGGCGCGCAGCGCGTGGAAGGCGACGCTCTGAAACAGGGTGGACGCCGCGATGCAGGTGGCCACACCGCCACTGAGCCATCGGCCGCGCGGCCAACGCCAGCTGGCGGCGACAGTCGTGCCCCAGTAGGTCGCCACTGCCGGAGCGACCGGATAGAGGACACGCGGTGCGTCTTCCAGGTAGTCGCGGTACGGGAGGAAGAGGACAGCCGGCAGGAAGACCAGGAACCCGAGGAGGAGAGAAGCGAGAGCCAGACGCACGGAACGGCCGGGGACTGCCAGCACGGTCGCGAGCACCAGACCGAGTGCAGCCGCCCCGACGACAGCGGCCCAGGCGTGGCGTTCCAACCAGGCAGCATCGAACACGAGCGTCAGCTGGCGCGTGACCGGATAGGCGGCTGCCTGAAGCCAGTAGACGCTGTTCTCGAGCCGGTCGAGCCAACTGACGGCGCGCCCTCCCGGTTTGTCGAATCCCCAGAACCAGGCCGCAGCGTAGACGAAGCCGGCCACACAGGCGCCGAGCGCCCACGGCAAGCCTTCGCGAAACGCGCGGTCGCGTGGCAGGTAGCGGAGCGCCAGCAGGAGGAGCAGCAGGACGCCGCCCACCGCACCGGTCTCGTGGAAGCCGGGAGCGACGGCAGCCGCGAGCATCGCGGCCGCGTACCAGCACCGGCTCGTTACTCCCTCGCCGCTGCTGCCGCGCAGCCAACAGAACGTCGCTGCGAGCAGGGCACTCGTCACCAGCACGTGCGGGAGCGCACTGACGATCTGGAGCGTCTGATACGCAAATGGAAAACTCGCGAACAGGACGCCGCTCACCAGCGCAGCCAGAGAGCCGACCGAGCTGCGGACGATGAGCGTGAGGAGCAGCGCGTTCCCGGTATGGAGGAGCGCCACGAGGAGACGATAGTGCCACGGCGCTGTCCCGCCCCACAGGTCGTGGACCACCTTGTACAGGACGAACGTGAGCGGCCGGTAATAGCTGAACCCGGGCAGCGGCTGGAGGAGCAAGTCGCGGTACGACGTCCCGCGCGCCAGGATCAGGTCGTAGCTGTCGTCCGAGAGAAAGCTCAGACCGAGGGAAGGGAAAGCGACCGCGAAGGCGAGACAAGCGGGTAGGAGCAGGAGCAGGCGCGTCAGCTGGGACCGCCTCCACAGTGCGCCCCAGCGACGCTCGGCTCGCGGCGAGAGCTCCGGATCCCCAGCACCCAGCATCGCGTGACCGACCCCCCGGGGAGACGCTCGAGCGATTCCAGGCGTCGCGACCTGAGCAGGACGAGGATACCCCACGCGGGCGGCGCGACGAGCGCTGGCGAGCGCTGTCGGTGCAACAACCAGACCAGTGCAGCGCAGAGTTCTCCCCGTGGAGCGGGACGACCGTGCGGCCGCACGTTTCTCGGCGGTCCCGGCGAGCGTGCCCGGCCACGGAAGCCGCGACGGACGAGGGGTCACCGCGAGGCAGGACGGTCACCGGCGCAGGTTGCGCCCAGGTGACATGCGCTCGCTCCACCGCCGCACCGCTCCAGCTGAGCGCACGAGCGACCGGACGATCGTCAGCCTCGGCACGGGAGACGCAATGAAGCGGCCTCACAGGGGTGGTCTCAGCGGCCAGAGCGCACCCGCCGGACGAGCCAGAACACCGCGGCGACCGCACCGACCAAGGGGACGAGCGCGAGGAGCGCGAGGCTGCTGGTCACGAGCGACCCACCCGTCCAGCGCACGAGCGCGAGCTGGACGACGAGGCCGACGAAGACGAGCGCGACGGCGAGGACCAGCCCCCAGCGGTGGCTCCGTTCGGGCGGGGAGACCGCCGAACGGTGCTGTCGCGCCGGTGCTCGCCGGTCCGTCATCGCTCTGCCCCCGCCTCACTGCGATGGACTGGGCGCCTGCGCCGCCAGGTAGGTGGCCAGCTTCTCGCGCGCTCGCGCCAGGCGCTCGAGCGAACGTTCCCTGCCGAGGACGCGGAGCGTCTCGAAGAGACCCGGAGAGACCGTCCGTCCGGTCACGGCGACACGGATGGGCATGAAGAGCTGACCAGTCTTGAGTCCCAATTCCTCGGCGAGCGCGCGGAGGCGCCGTTCCAGATCGGCCTCGTCGGAGAAGTCGGCCTCAGTCAGGACGGCGATCGTCCGTTCCAGTGCCTGGAGCACCGTTTCCGGCTCGACCTTGCGTTGGAGCAAGAGCTCCGGATCGTAGTCCTCGACCTCGGTGAAGAAGAAGCGGGTCAGCTCGGGCACTTCGCTCAAGAGCTTGGCACGATCCTTGACCAGTGCCACGACCTCTCGCACGTACGCGAAGGTCGGGCTGCTCGGGTCTTCTGCCTCAGGGCCCACGAGGCCGGCTTCACGCAGGAAGGGCACGCAGCGCCGTGCGAACTCTTCGAGCGAGAGGATGTGATTGATGTAGTACTGGTTCATCCACAACAGCTTCTCGAAGTTGAAGCGCGCCGGGTGCGGGTTCACCTCCTCGAGCCGGAAGAGCTGGATCAACTCCTCGCGCGAGAAGATCTCCCGTTCGGCGTCGTAGGCCCAACCGAGGAGCGCCAGATAGTTGATCATCGCCTCGGGCAAGTAGCCGAGCCGCTTGAACTCCAACACGCCGGTCGCACCGTGACGCTTGGAGAGCTTCCCTTTGCCGTCCGGGCTCAAGATCAGCGGCAGGTGGCAGAGGACGGGCATTTCCCAGCCGAAGGCGCGATAGAGCTGCGCGTGCAAGGGCGCGGAGGGGATCCACTCTTCGGCGCGCAAGATGTGCGAGATCTCCATGTAGTGGTCGTCCACCACGTTGGCCAGGTGATAGGTGGGGAACCCGTCCGACTTGAGGAGCACCAAGTCCTGCAACAGCCGGTTCTCGTACGTGATTTCGCCACGCAGGAGGTCGACGATCGTCGTCTCGCCCTCGAGCGGCATCTTGAAGCGGACCACGGCAGGCTCACCGCGCGCGAGGCGAGCTTCCACTTCGTCCGGTGGGAGGTAACGACAGTGCCGGTCGTAGCCGGGCGGCTCGCCGCGTGCTCGCTGTTCCTGGCGGACGCGCTCCAGGCGCTCCGGCGTGCAAAAGCAGTAGTAGGCGTGGCCGTGCTCGACGAGCCAGCGGGCGTGCTCCTGGTAGAGGGAGAGGCGCTGGCTCTGGATGTAAGGGCCGTAGGGGCCACCGATGTCCGGTCCCTCGTCCCATTCGAGACCGAGCCACTTCAGCCCCTCGATGATCCCAGCGATGCTCTGCCCGACCAGCCGGGCCTGGTCGGTGTCCTCGATGCGCAGGATGAAGGCACCACCGTGCTGGCGCGCGAAGAGCCAGTTGAACAGCGCCGTCCGGGCACCACCGACGTGGAGGTCTCCGGTCGGGCTCGGTGCGAAGCGGACGCGAACACGTGCTGTCGTCATCGTTTCCCTCGCTTCCAGGAGCGGCCTCGCCGCACCGGAACCAAGTATGCAACGCTGGTGCGGGAGAGAACGGATAGGACGGAGGAGCAGCGGGGATGGGACAGCGAACCGGGATCCTCTTCGACCTCGACGGCGTCCTCATCGACAGCGAGGAAGCCCACTACGAAGCCACCAGGCTCGCCTTCCACGAGCACGGCATCGGCGAACTCAGCACCGAGATCTATCGGGCACACATGCTGGGACGGCCCGACCGGGAAGGGCTCGCTGCTGCGCTGGCAGTGCTGGGGCTCTCCCTCCGCGGACTCGATGCGCTGCTGGAGTCCAAGGCGCGCTTCTACCGCGAGCTCTTGACCGAGGGAGCGGTCAGGCTCCTTCCCGACGGCATCGCCACCGCCGAAGCAGCCGTCGCACATGGTTACCCGGTCGCGGTCGTCACCGGTGCCCGCGCTGAGGAGGCGCACTGGGCGCTCCGGGCTGCCGGGCTCGCCGGGCGCATCGCGGTAGTCGTTGCCGCCGAGGATGTCGTCCACGGTAAGCCACATCCCGAACCGTACCAGCGCGGCTGCGAACGACTCGGCGTCGCGCCGCAGCGGAGCATCGCCGTCGAGGACTCGCCCGCCGGCGTGCGGGCCGGCACAGCCGCTGGCCTGCGCGTCCTGGCGGTCGCTCGCCAGCCGTTCCCGGAACTCGCTCAGGCTCATGCCGTCGTGGAACGGCTCTCGTGGGACGCGGTCAGCGCGCTGCTGGCTCAGCTGGACTGAGCGGTCAGCGCGTCGATGCGCTGGGCGAGCGCGATGTCGCGCTCCGTGATCCCACCAGCCTCGTGCGTCGTCAGCGCGAGCCGCACGCGGTTGTAGCGGATCGTGATGTCGGGATGGTGCCGTTGTTCCTCGGCGAGCTCCGCCACCTGGTTTACGAACGCCATCGCCTCGCGGAAGTTCTTGAAGCGATACTCGCGGACGAGCGCATCCCCCTCGCGCTGCCAACCAGGGAGCGACTCCAGCGCCCGCGCGATCGCTGCGTCGTCCAGTTTCATCGCCTTCCCTCCCAGCTCGCGGTCGACCCGACACCCCGATTGTAGCGCACCGCGGCCACGGGCAGACGGAAGAATATGTATTCTATACTGCCTCAATACAGTATCTTTCTGTACACATACTCCTGTTGACTGATCGGCTCGTGCACGAGCGAACGGGCTCGGGCGCACGACCTCGCACGATCGTTTTGTGCTCGCGTGAGTCGCATTTGACATCCCTGGCTCAGGCGCGTATACTCCGCCGCCGTGTGCTCGGCTCGCCCGAGCACCGGCCGATCGCGTGTAGCGATCGGTGCAATGCGGCCGAGAAAGGGAGGGAAGGGATGCGAGCATTGCCGCTACGGCTGCTCGTGCTGGTGGTCATGGCTTGTCTCATCGCCGATCCGTCGTCAGCGAGGGCCGCGGCGAGTGGATTCGACCCGACGACCGCGGAGCCCGCCGTCATCGCGCTCTGGGTGCGCATGGACGGCACAGCCCGCTACCAGTCCGCCGGCCAGGGATGGACGCTCGGTCCGGCGATCCGGGCCGTCGCGACCGAGCCCTACCGCGAAGCACCGAACGGTTCCCGTACGGTCTATTACTTCGACAAGGCGCGGGTGGAAGTCACCGACCCGCGAGCGACCGCCCCCGGCAGCCTCACGCTCGGTCTGCTCGTCCGCGACATGGTGCTCGGCGTCGTCCAGGTGGGCGATCGACGCTTCGTCCCGGTTGCGCCGGCCGACATCCCCTTGGCCGGTGACCTCGAGCACAACGAGAGAGCACCGACCTACCGTTCCCTGCACGAGCTGGCCAGCATCGGCGAGGACGCCGAGCGCCGCCGCGCACCTGCCCGCGTCGGCCAGCCGGTGACCACCCTGCTCCAGCGCGACGGCACGCTCCGCGACCTCTCCAGCCCGCCTGCCACCGTCCGCATCGCGACCTACGACGCCGAAAGCGGGCACAACATCGCGGACGTCTTTTTCACCTGGCTCACCACACTCCCGCAGCCGTGGATCGAGCTGACCGGGCGGCCGATCAGCGAGCCGTACTGGGTGACCACGCGCGTGGAGGGCGAGGAACGGCTCGTCCTCGTCCAGGCCTTCGAACGACGGCTCGTGACCTTCGACCCGCGCAACCCGGAAGGCTGGCGCGTCGAGTGGGGGAACGTCGGTCTCCACTACCGGGTCTGGCGCGGCCTCGAGACGCCGCTCCACCCCGACGATCTGGCGCTGGCGAGCGGTGTTCCCTTCGGTGAAGTCCTGGTGCGGGCCGCCCGCGCACACGGCCTCGATCCGTATCTCGTCGTCGCCCTCGCGGCAGCGACCAGCCGTTTCGACCCGCTCGCCGAGAACACCACCGCACGCGGGCTGCTGCTCGTTCCCCGACAACTCCTGGCGGACGAGCCGTATCCGCTCGATCCAACCCGCAATGCCCAACGCGGTGCTGCGTATCTGGCCGACCTCATCGCCCGGCGGGGACTCGAGTCGGCCTTGGTTGCCTACCTTGCCGCTGCCGGAAGCGATACCACCGTGCAGGCAGTCCTGAGCACCGCCGAGTCGCTGCGGCAACGCTACCCCCCTGGTGCCTCACCGCTCCGCGGCCTCCCGCTCGAGGAGATCGGCCGGGGCCATGCCGCCTTCTACGATCCCAGCTACACCGTGGACTGGTGGGAACGGACCCTCGCCGCCTACGCACGCTGGGGAGGCGCGGTCGCTGGAGCGACGCCGGACCCGAACGGTTTCTACTGTGTGCATCCGGATTTCCGTCCCGGCGAACGGCTCCTCTTGGTCGCCAACGGAGTAGCGCTCTGGTGTACGATCGGGGACACGGTGGCACCAGCCCATGTCGCGTCGTGGCGGAGCCGCTGGGTGATCGAGCTTTCGTGGCCGACCTTCGTGGCACTCGGTTTGGATCGCAACAACGTCGTGACGGTCTGGGGACCAGCCCGCTGACCGAGCGGGGGGACGATGGATGGCGAGGAGGCAGCATGCCGAGCGCACTCGAGCACCTGTTGGCGTTCAACCGGTGGGCGAATCGAGCAGTGATCGCCCACTGCCGAGCGTTCGATCCAGAGCTGCTGGACGCACCACCTCCGCCAGGGGTCTACGGAACGATCCGCGCGACGTTGGCCCACCTGGCCTCGGCCGAAGCAGCCTACACGGCGCGTCTGCGCGGCGAGGAACCAGAGCGCGTCCCGGCGGATGCCGACCTCGACCGCATCGCCGCTGTACTGGAACGCACCGGGGAAGCACTCGTCGAGCTCGCGCGGACGCTGCCTGCCGAGAACGTCGTCTCGTTCCATTCACCGACACTCGGCGCGGTCTCGGCACCGGTCTGGGTGGTGCTCGCACAAGCCGTCGTGCACGGGTGCGATCACCGCTCGCAGCTCGCAACGCTCTTCACCCAGTTGGGCGCCCCGCTGCCGCCACTCGACATCTGGCAGTTCGCCGGTATCCGCCGTTGAGCGAGCCCCCTACCGGCGCGCCAGGACGACGCGCCGCACCGCCTCGATCGCCCGTTCGATGTCCCGGCGCGTCACGTCGAGGTGGGTCACTGCCCGGACGCGATACGGTCCCACGGCGCCCATGCGGACACCTTCGGTCAAGAGTGCCTGCGTGAAGGCCTGTGCCGTCATCCCGGTCGCGCCTACGTCGAAGTAGACGAGGTTCGTCTCCACCTCCTGCGGATCGATCGTGATGCCCGGGGTTTCCGCCAGCCCCTCAGCGAGGAGACGGGCATTGGCGTGGTCTTCAGCCAGCCGCTCGACGTGATGCTCCAAGGCGTAGATCCCCGCCGCTGCGAGGATCCCGGCTTGCCGCATGGCGCCACCGAACATCTGCTTGTACCGGCGCGCGAGGCGGATCGTCTCGCGGTCGCCCGCCAGCACAGCACCGACGGGGCAACCGAGTCCCTTGGAGAGGTCGATCCACACGGTATCGACCTTCCGGCACCAGACGCCCGCCGGGATACCCGTCGCGACCACGGCGTTGAGCAAGCGCGCGCCGTCCATGTGGACCTTGAGGCCGAGCCGGTGTGCTGTCTCACAGACCGCTTCCAGCGTCTCCAGTGGCCAGATCTTCCCACCACCGCGGTTGTGGGTGTTCTCGATGCAGACCAGCGTGGTCGGTGGGGTATGCACGCCGTCACCCGGGTCCGCTGCCGCCTCGACTTGCTCGGGAGTGAAGACCCCGCGGACGCCGTCGACCAAATGGGTGAGGACCCCACAGACGGCACCGGGTCCCCCAGCCTCGGAGGTGACGGGGTGCGCAGTGCGTTCGATGATGATGCGGTCGCCGGGCTGGGTATGGACCTTGATGCCGATCAGGTTGCACATCGTCCCCGAGGGCAAGAACAGCGCAGCTTCCTTCCCGGTCAGTTCGGCGACCATCTCTTGGAGACGATTGACGGAGGGGTCTTCGCCCAACTGCTCGTCGCCGACTTCTGCCTCGGCCATCGCGCGTCGCATCTCCGGTGTGGGCCGCGTCACGGTATCGCTGATGAGGTCGATCATCGCTCGCTCCTTTCTCTGCCGCTCCGGCGCCGTCCTGCGCCCGGCGCGTTGCTCATTATCCGACGGAGCGAGGGAGCGTGGTGCGTGCACCTGCGCTGACTGTACCGACCCCGCGCTCGCGGCAAGCGATGGCGATGAGTACGACCCGACAGCGAGCTAGTACGACTCGTCCGGAGTTCGACGGCGCTCCGTATACTAGCCGCGAGAAGGCGGGGCTGGATGGGAGACACGAGCGTCGCTGCGAGCAGCGCCGCCCGCGCGGCGGCATGGCGGTTGTTCTTCGGATCGCTCCTCAACGAGGGAGCGATCGGTTTCTTCTTTACGTTGTGGCCGCTCTACATCGCCTCGCTGGGAGCCTCGCCCGCGCAGATCGGCTTCGTGATCGGAACGGCCGGCGTCTTGCGACTCCTGTTCCTCCTGCCGTCCAGCTGGTTGATGGAGCGCCTCCCGCTCCGCCTGCTGATCGCCGGCATGCGGGGGATCGCGGCACTCGGTTTCGCTCTCTGTGCACTGGCCGATACATGGTGGCAGCTGTTTCCCGGGGTCGTTGCGATCAGCCTCGGCGTCGTCGCTTTTCCCGCACTCAGCACGCTCATCGCTGGGCTGGCACGGGAGGGAGAAGAGCGAACGCGCTACTTCACCCTGATCTATACCGTCGCCCCCTCCGTCGCCACCATCGTGACTCCCGCGGCAGCCGGATGGCTGGCCGAGCGGTGGGGGCTCGCTGCGACGGTCGTCGCTGCGAGCCTCTGCACGGCGTTGGCCGCGCTGACCTTCTGGACGGTACGCGTCCCGGCCGAACTGGCGGCGACGACGAACGAGGGCTCGTACCGGCAGCTGGCTGGTTCGCGGCCGATCGCGCTCTCGTCCCTACTGATGATCGGCACGATCGGCGGGATCATGCTCGGCTGGGTACTGGCCCCCAACTACCTGCAGGAGCTCCACGGTCTGAACCTGGAACGGATCGGCTGGCTCGGCTCGATCGCCGCCGTCGGCAGTACTGCACTCAGCCTCGCCGTCAGCCGGGTACGCTGGCTGCAAGATCCCTTCAACACCCTCCTGGTGGCCACCGGCGCAGTGACCGGCGGTTTCGTCCTCCTCTTGTTCGGGAACCACTTCGCCGTGTTCGTCCTCGCCTATCTCCTCCGCGGCGGTTTTCTCGTCGCCTGGTCAGCGTTCTATGCCGTCTTCGGCCTCATCACCCCGGCGCAGCTACGATCACGCGTCTTCGCGCTGGCGGAGATCCTGGGTGGACTCGGCACCACTATCGCGCCGTTTTTGGCCGGCCCGCTCTATGAACTCGACGCGCGTCTGCCGATCGTAGCCGGCCTCGGCTGTACCGTCCTCGTCGTCGTGTCTACCCGGTTCATCCGAACGGTGGCGCAGGGATCGCTCTCCCATGCCGACGCACTGCGGTGACAACGATGGGACGCCCGCTGCGACGCCCGCTTCCGCCCGACCAGCGGCTACGCCGTGCTGCCGAGTGGGAGCAGTGGTTCGCCGGTGACCGCTCGACCGATGCGTACCGACGCGAGGTGAGCGAGCAGACCGGTCTACCACCGCACCTCGCCTGGGAACTCGTCGCTGACGTCGCCGACCTCCTCGTCACGCGCGTGCCGGCCGTGCTCGGCGTACCAGCACTGCTGGCCGTGACGACGCTGACTCGTCACTCGCCGAAAGCAGCCGAGGCGAGCCGTGCGCTCTTTTCGGTCATTCTGGAGGAACTGGAGCCAGCACACGCCCGCACGCTCTTCGAGAGCCTCGCGCTGAGCTGGCAGGGGAGTCAGACCCGTTTCGACCAGGCGAGCCGGCAGCGCATCGTGCGCACCGAACTCGAAGCGGTGCTCCGCCGCTTGCAAGCGAGCGGTGCATCGGGAATCGATGCGCTCGAGGCGATCCTGGCCGTCCTCGAGTGAGCACCCAAGGCAGGAGAGGCAGCGTTATACTCTAGAGCACCTGCGCAGCGGTCCGGGAGCAGGGCGAGGCGGACTGGCGACCGCGCGCTGCCTCCCGCACAGGGAGAGTGGAGGGGCAGCGATGAGCACTCAGCTGTGGCTCGGTATCGTCTTCTTGGTGCTCGTCGTCGTCTGGATCGTCGAACTCTATTGGGTCGCGAAAATGGCCGACGCGACAGGCCGCGACCCGCTGCACTTCGTCTCCGGCGCTGCTATCTTCTTCGTCTTCGCCGCCCCACTGGCGATCGCCGCGCCTGGTCTCGTCGAGCGGGTCGGTGACGTGTGGGCTGCCGTGGTCGGACCGCTCGACGCACGTGCCCGTGCCCGGCAACGGAGCGTACCGCGTCTCGTCATGCCGGGGCGGACCGTCCTGCTGGAGCAGGAGCGTGTCCGCATCGGCCGGTACCCGAACAACGACATCGTCATCGATCACCCGACCGTCTCGGCCTACCACGCCGAGTTGGTGCGGCGGCCGGACGGTCGCTACGAACTGATCGACCGGGAGAGCCGGAACGGCACCCGCATCAATGGCACACCGGTCCGGCAAGCCATCCTCAAGGACGGGGATCAGATCACGTTGGGAGCGATCACTGTCCACTATCTGGAGGGGTCGAAGACGGTCGAGGCACTGAACCGCGGCGGTGTGCCGCTGCGGCGTCGCTGAACGACAACGCCATCCGGCGAGGGCAACCGGATGGCGTCCGACTTCGACCGCTTACGTGCGAGCGATCAGTAGCTGCCGGAGAGCTGCCGCCGAGCGCGGAAGCAGTCCGAGCAGTAGACGGGGCGATCCTGACGGGGCAGGAACGGCACCATCGTCTCGCGACCGCAGTCGCTGCAGATCGCCGCGTACATGGGGCGATCCTGGCGCGGCTCACGCGGCTCGCGGCTGCGGTACGACCCGCCCTCGCCGCGGGCATTGCGCCGCGCGCGTGCCGCCGAGCGGCAGGTCGGACACCGCGACGGCTCGTTCGTGAACCCCTTGTCGGCGTAGAACTGCTGCTCGCCAGCGGTGAAGACGAACTGGGTGCCGCAGTCGCGGCAGGTCAGGACCTTGTCGACGAACCCGAAACTCATCTCGTGGGACTCCTTAGGAACTCCTCTGGGTGAGCGTCACGCTCACCTCCGGACCGTTACTCACTCTAGCCTTGGGGATTCACCGCTGAGATGAGTCCGGGGACAGGCCCTCACTGTCACCTCGACCACGCGCGCGGTACCCTCGGCTATTGGACATACTATACCACAACCGACCGAGCCGAACAAGACCGGACAGCAGGACCCGACCGCGCTGCTGACCATGCGGCGCACTCCCTCCGGGAGCGCGACGACGGGCTGAGGAGAGGGTACTGCCGACACACCCGCGCTAGCATGGGCGCACGGCACGCGCGTCATGACGAGGAAACGGTGCCTTATCGACCGGCACCTCCCGCTGCGGCAGTGTGTGCCTCGTGGTCCTCGACAGCCGGGGCCCGCACTGCGCCCTCGAATGCAGGGAGTTCTCCGGGCTGCGGTGCTGCGACCGCGAAGACCAGCCAATTGTGCGTGTAGCGCTGCTCCTGCGGAATCCAGGATCCCGCACAGGTCACGAGGACCAGTTCCGGCGGGTGGCGAAATCCGACGAGATCCGGTGGCAGAGTAGTCGCATCGACCTGCACCCGCTCGGTCACCACGTAGTGCACTTGGATCCCGTCCTCGCGTTCCACGATGACGCGCTCTCCAGCAGCGAGCCGGTGCAGCGCAGCGAAGATGCCGGGCCGCCCACCAGGTGCGTCGACGTGTCCGGCCAGCACCACGCGGCCGGGTCGGCCGGGGTACCCGCTCTCCTGATACCAGAAGACGACTGCCGCGTCATCCGTCAGCGCCAGCGCCCCGTCGTCATCGAGCGACACCGGCAGCACCGGTGCGTCGACGCCGAGCGAGGGAATCTGCACGCGCTGCGGCGCCGGCAACCGCGACGTGAGCGCGGTCACCACCGGAGGAGATCCAGCCGCGAGAGGCTGATCAGCAAACGCCACCGGTGTGCTCGACGGCGGGACGGTCCGGGAACTCTCCGAAACTCTCACTTCCTCCCGCTCGAGCGGGGGAACCCGGAGCGGCTCCGCCTCACGACCACGGAGCAGGTCAGGCTCGGCTGCAGCCGCGAGCGTCTGCCGCGGGGGAAGGCTGGCGGGCGGCGTGCGCGGCGCCACCATCATCCCGACCGAGCAATAGAGCCACGCGGTCAGTAGCAGCGAGAGGCGGACGAGACGCTCCATCGGTGGTCCGTCCCGCGGGCGCGGGGACGCGGAGAAGCTCTGCGTCCCCGCGAGAGTCCCGCTCTCGGTCAACGCGAATGCACGACGACGGCGCGGAGACGACGCACCAGTCCCGGCGTAGCCACACTCACGAGTGCGGCCAGAGCGGCCAGGAGGAACCAGCCTGCGGCGGACGCATCCGTCGCAGCGGCGGTCGAGCCGAGACCGGTACCGATCGCGCCAGGTGTCGGCCCGAGACCGGTGATCTGCTGGACCGCGAGGCGGAAGGAACCACCCTCGAGCGAACCGATCGCGTAGACGATGGTGGCGACACCTGCCTGCACTGTAAGGTCGACCGGACCGAACACGACCGTCGACTGACCGGCCGGGACGAGGTCGACCTGGTAGGTACCGCTGGGAACCTCGCCCTTCGCCTCGTTCGGATTGGCCAGGTTACCGAAGAGGACGTTGCCGCCCGCACGGACATCGACCGCCGGTGCCTGCGCCGTGTGGCGGACGATGACGCGTCCCTGACCGGCGGGGATCTGGCTGACGTCGTTGGCGAAGAGCGAGAGCGTCGGCTGCCCGTCGGCTGTCAGGTGGGCGACGACCGTGACGTTGTCACCGCCCCTGAGCGTCGCCTCGGCGGAGAGGACCGGTGGGCTCGCCGGGTCGCTCCCGGCCGGGCGCACCGCCAGGCGGTACGTCCCGGGGTCGAGGGCCAGCGGATCGGTCACCGTTCCGAACGCGAAGTTGGACAGGACTTTCTGGTCGCCGACGTACACGTCGACGAGGAGGTCGGGAACGCCGTGGACGACGGTGACGTGCGCGCGGTGACTGGAAGCCCAGACAGTCGCTGGCAATAAGGCTGCGATGAATGCGAGCGAGAGGGCGATACGCCTGAGCATGGCTTCCTCCTCGGTTGACCTACCTAATCATTGTTATAGCCTCTCCCGGGGCCCACAGGCAGTCATACTCATGATAGAGGAGCGGCGACAGTCCGTCAAGCCGAGGAGCCACGAGGTCGCGCCCCGGCCAGTGTGGAGGAGCCCAAATCGTGGAGCGGAGGCGAGGACGGGGGCAACGACGCCGGTGCGCCGTCACCACTCGGAGGGCAACACAGCGTGCGGCGATCTCATCCACCTCACCGGCTCGATTTCCTCGCTGGTCGTCCATACTGGGCGCGACGGTCGCAGCGGACGTTCGCCACATGCGCGGCTCAGGAGACGCTTCCAGCACCGGTGGCGAGGCGAGTGAGCGGCTGGGTGCAGCCCCTTGCTCGGGCGCTCCACGGGCGAGCCCTGAGTCACCAGTCCCCGCACGCACGGGAGAGTGGAGCTGGCTCGACCGGCAAGGGTTCAGCGACCTCACCACTCCCCGCGCGCACGGGAGGGTGTGAGCGCGGCAGAGGCGATCGTCGCAGCTGGGCCACCAGTCCCCGCCCGCACGGGAGGGTGACCGTGAGAGGAAGCACCCTCCGGCGCTGAGCACCGGCTCCCACGCGTGCGGGAGGGTGCCGCCCGGGACAGCCTTTCAGCTGGTTCCGTGGGCCGGTTCCCACGCGCGCGGGAGGGTGCCGTTCACTGCGCACATCGCCGCTGCACATCCCGCCCGGTTCCTACGCGCACGGGAGGGTGCCGGGACGCGCAGCACACCGGAGTTGCCGACCGCGGGCCGCGCCGCCGGGCAGCGGCAGTCGGGACGGAAGTCAGAGGGAACCTGAGGACTCTCCAGCTGCCCGTCGAGCAGGGCACCGGCCTGGGTCAGTCGCTCCCAGAGCATCTCCGTCCGGCGTTCGGTAGCGCGGATCGGCTCGCCCTCCGCATGGTGGAGCGGCCGGGAGAATACGCGGCGAGCTGCACCGAGGGTCTTGACAGCGCGGGCGCATCCTCGTATACATGGATACGAAACATCTCCTCACTTCTTGTCGCCAAACGATCAGCCGAGCCGGTGTGTTGGGGGACGGTGAAGGGAAGGGAGTCGTTCATGCGGTTACGGCGCATCCATCATGTCTGCTTGCGCGTGCAGGAGCTCGACGAAGCGATCCAGCGCTGGAGCATCCAGTTCGGGTTCACGCTCCGCCAGCGCGAGAGGACCCGGGCGCTCCTCCGCTGCGGGTACGAGCCGTACAGCCTCGAACTCATCGAGGGTATCCCGGCAGGAGTCGACCACGTCGCCTACGAACTCGACCGCACGTGGACGCTCGACCGCGCAGTCGATCACCTCCAGCAGCACCAGGTCTCCTGGACGCCGCTCGACGAGGGGATCGTGCTGCAGGACGTGGAAGGCAATCGGATCCAGATCCTGCCGTATCAGCCACGGGAAAACCCGTACCCGGACGTCGCCCGACGGACGAGCGAACTCCCGGGATTCCGTCCCCGCAAGCTCGGCCACGTCAACTACCTCACGGCTCGCCTGGGGGAGCAGGTGGACTTCTACACCCGCGTGCTCGGCATGCGCGTCACCGACTACCTGGGCGACGAAGGGGTCTGGCTGCACATCAACGCGGACCACCACGTCATGGCGCTCGTCAACAAGGGATACGCCCACATCCACCACTTCGCTCTCGAACTCGTGGATTGGGGCGAGCTGCGCGTCGCCTTGGACCACCTGGCCCAGCACGGCCGCTGGCTCGCCTGGGGCCCGGTTCGTCACGGCCTCGGCCGCAACTTGAGCGCCTATGTCCGCATCCCCGAGGAGGAGTGTTTCGTCGAGCTGTACTGCGACATGGAACAGCTCGAACCCGACCACGAGCCGCGCTACTGGCCTGACAACGCCCATTCCTCCAACGTCTGGGGCATCCTGCCGCCACGGTCCTACTTCCGGTTCGATCCGATCGCGATCGAGTGGGAACGCGAAGGGAAGGAAGCGCTCGGCTATCCGCTGCCACCGCTCGAGGGCGCCTCGGCTTCGTCACAGGGTACCGGGAGGGAGTGAGGAACGATGAGCGACGTGACGACCCGTATCGCTGCGCGTACCGGTGCGCAATACCTGGAAGGGTTGCGCAGCCGCCGTCGCGAACTGTGGCTCAACGGCGAGCTGGTCAGTGACCCTCTCGAGCATCCCCTCTTGGCGCCAGCTGCCCACACGCTAGCCTCAGTCTATTACGACCTCCAACACGAGTACCCCGACGACCTGCTCGCCCCCGACCCCGAGTCCGGTCAAATCGTCGGTGTCTCGCACCTCATCCCGCGCACCCGCGAGGACCTCGAACGACGGCGCCGGGCGTGCGAGATCGTCGCCGCCGCGACTGCCGGCATGATGGGACGTACGCCGGACTACCTCAACGTGACCTTCGCCTGCTTCGCCGGCCGGGCCGACGTCTGGGCCCGGCGCGGGAACGCGCGAGGTGCCGAAAATCTGGTCCGCTACTACCAGTACGTCAAGGAGAACGACCTCTGTCTGACCCATGCCCTGATCAACCCGCAGGTCGATCGTTCCAAGCCGGAAGCCGAGCAGGGTGGTGGAGAGGTCTCCTTGCACAAGGTCGGCGAAACGGCGGACTCCATCATCGTCCGCGGCGCTCGGATGTTGGCCACCCTGGCCCCCTACGCCGACGAACTCGCTATCTACCCCGGATCGGACCTCCGCCCGGGCGACACTAAGTACGCCCTCTCCTTCGCCATCCCCGTGGATACGCCGGGACTGCGCTTCATCTGCCGCGACAGTTTCACGAAACTCCGTGACCCCTTCGACTATCCGCTCTCCAGCCGCTTCGACGAGATGGATGCCGTGGTCATCTTCGACGACGTCGAGGTCCCCAAGGACCGCGTCTTCCTGGACGGCGACACGGTCGGCTACACGGAAGTGATCACCGAAACGGGCTGGCGCTCCCACATCATGCACCAGGCCTTCACGCGGGCCTACGTCAAACTCTCGTTCGTGTTCGGCCTGGCCCACCTCATCGCCAACGCGACCGGCGTCATCCGCTTCGACCATATTCAGGAAAAGCTGGGTGAAATCTGGACGATGGTGGAACTGACCCGCTCGGCCGTACTGGCCGCCGAGGCCGGGGCCACCGTCGACGAGGGCGGCGTGATGTGTCCCGACCAGCGGCCGTTCGTCGCCTTGCGTGCCGTCTTACCCAAGTGGATGGCACGAGCCAACGAGCTCCTGCAACTCATCGGCGGCGGCGGCTTCATGCTCACGCCGTCGAAGGCCGACCTCCGCGGCCCGCGAGCCGACGACATCGCCAAGTACCTGCAGGCCGCCAACTCGAGTGCCGAAGAGCGCATCCGGTTGTTCCGGCTCGCTTGGGACTTCGTCGGCTCGGACCTGGGCGGGCGCAGCGAGTTGTACGAGCGCTTCTACCTCTCCGATCCCTGGCGCATGACCGTCCTGGCGTACCAGATCGCCGACAAGGAATGGCCGGTCCGGCTGGTCGAGTCGATCTTAGGGAAGGGAAACTAGGCCATGCTCAAGGGGTATACCGTCCCGCGGAGCCCCGAAGGACGCGCCTCGCTCGTACCGGCGCCACCGTGGCACTACGTCGGCGACTTCTTGGTCATCGAGTACTGGGCCGATCCTGACGCCGTGGCGGCTGTGCTCCCACCCGGGCTCGAGCCATTCCCGGAGGACCCGGGTCGCTGCGCGGCGATCTTCGCTGACTGGCAATCCTGTGCCGACGACTACGCCGAACTGCTCGACCCGGTCCGGTCACAGTACCGGGAGTTCTTCATCGTCGTCAACGCGCTCTACCGCGGTGAACTCGTCACCACCTGCCCCTACATCTGGGTGGACAAGGACTTCGCGCTGGCGCGCGGCTGGATCCAGGGGTTCCCCAAGAAGCTCGGCGAGATCCATATCACGCGCGCCTACAGCCTCCCAGTCCCTGCAGCAGTCCAGCCAGGACCGGGAGCTGCCTACGCGGGGACAGCCAGCGCGAACGGCCGGCTACTGGCCTACGGCGTCGTCACCCTGCGCGAACGGACGACGGAGGGACCGACGCACAACGCTCCCCCGCTGGTCAACGTGCGCCACTTCCCGCGGCTGGCCCAAGGGTTCCACGACAAGCCAGCCGTGCACGAGCTCGTCCGCGCGCGCAGCCACGACCGGCACATCGGTGAGATCTGGGTGGGCGATGCTCGGCTCGAGCTGTACCCAGCGCCGTTCGAGGAACACGACAAGCTAGCTCCAGTCCGCATCGGCAAGGGCTACCGCTTCACCTTCGCGTACACCGTCGACGACCTCGAGACGTTGGAGGAGATCCGATGACTACTCGGACGGTCCGTCCCGTCGCGCCGTTACCGACGGCCCACGACCTCGGCGTCCACACCGAGCACTTCATCGGAGGCGAGTGGGTCGAGAGCACGCATCGGTTTGCCGTCCATTCCCCGATCGACTGGCAGCACGTCCTGGCGACTGTAGCGCGGGGCGACACCGAAGCGGTCGACCGCGCCGTGCGTGCGGCGGCCGCAGCCTTCCCCGGCTGGTCGCGCCTGCGTCCCGAGGAGCGCGCCACCTACCTCGAGCGCCTCGCCCAGGAGATCGAGGCCGATGCGGAACGGATCGCGCTCGTCGAGTGCCTCGACGTCGGCATGCTCTACCGCTCGATGCGCGAACGGCTCGTCTACCGCGCAGCCAAGAACTACCGCTTCTACGCCCGCGTCGCCTGCGAGTACGGGACACCCGAGTGGAGCGCGGACGGGATCCACACACGCGTCCAGCTCACGCCGGCTGGGCCGGCGGCCATCATCATCCCCTGGAACGCCCCATTCATGCTCGCCACTTGGAAGACTGCCGCCGCGCTCGCTGCCGGCTGTACCGTCGTGCTGAAGCCGCCGGAATGGGCACCCCTCTCCTGCGGGGTCCTGGCCGAACTCGTCCAGCGCGCCGGATTTCCTCCCGGCGTCTTCAACGTCGTGCACGGGTTCGGCGAGGAAGCTGGTGCTGCGCTCGTCGCGCATCCCGAGATCGAGCGGATCAGTTTCACAGGTTCGACCGAGACGGGACGGCTCATCGGCCGGCAGGCCGGGGAACAGCTCGTTCCCTACACCGCCGAACTCGGCGGCAAGAGCCCCTTCCTCGTCTTCGCCGATGCCGATCTGGACGCTGCTGCCCGCATGGCGGCCAACCAGTACGACGACGCTGGACAGATCTGCTTTGCTGGCACGCGACTCCTGGTCGCGGAGGAGGTCGCGGAGGACTTCCTCGAACGGTTCCAGCGCGCAGTCGCGGCACACGTCCTCGGCGACCCGCGCGACCCCGCGACCACGATCGCGCCCCTCATCCATCCGGAGCACCTCGCACGCGTCGAGGGGTTCGTCGAGCGCGCCAAACAGGACGGCACCCGCGTGCTCTGGGGTGGCCGGCGAGCGCACGAGGTCGGCGAACTCTGGTACGAGCCGACGCTCGTCTTGCCCCGTCACAACCAGCAAGAGATCGTGCAACGCGAGGTCTTCGGCCCCGTGCTGACCCTGCAGCTCTTCCGCAGCGAGAGCGAGGCGATCGAGCTGGCCAACTCCACCCCCTACGGCCTGGCCGCCGTCCTCTACACCGCCTCCCGAGAACGGGCGGAACGACTGGCGCGCGAGATCCGCTCCGGCACGGTGTGGATCAACACCTGGGCAGCACGGGACTTGCGCGCCCCGTTCGGCGGCATCGGCTGGTCCGGGCTGGGACGCGAGGGCGGCCGGTGGGGGATCGAGTTCTACTCGGACATCAAAGCGGTGCAGTGGCGAGAGGGGTGACCGGATGAGCACGGTTCACGAGCTGCGAGCAGGGACACAACCGACGATCGATCTGGAAGAAGACGCCTTCGCTGAACGGATACCGCACGAGACGTTCGCGTACCTCCGTCGTGAAGCACCGGTCTACTGGTACGAGTGGTCGCACGGGCGGGGGTTCTGGTGCATCACGCGCTACCACGACATCGTCGACGTCCTCCGGAACCACGAGACGTTCACGTCCGAGTGGGGTGCGAACCTCGAGGACTGGTCCACCGAGCAAGCGCTGGCCCGTCGCTCGATGCTGGAGACGGATCCGCCACGCCACACCGCGCTACGCAAGCTGGTCAGTGCCGCGTTTTCGCCGCGGGCCGTCGCCTCGTACGAGCCGCTCATTCGCTCCATCCTGCGCGAATTGATCGAGCGGACATTCGCGCGCGGCGGGACCTTCGATGCCCTGGCCGAGTTCGCCGCTCCGCTGCCCATCCGCGTCATCGCCAAGCTGCTCGGTGTCCCGGAAGCTGACACCCCCTGGCTGGTGGAAGTCACCGATCGCTTGATGGGGAACACCGACCCCGAGCTCTCCTCGCTCTCCCCCTACGACGAGGCCAGCGAGCGCTACCGTCTCTACCCGTTCCGGCACGAGGCCGCCCTGGAGCTCTTCGAGTACGGGCATTGGTTGGCCGAGCGCAAGCGGCGCGAACCGCAGGACGATCTCGTCACTCGCCTGGTCTTCGCGCAGGTCGGCGAGCGGCCGCTCAGCACGGCCGAGTTCGACAACATGTTCCTCCTGCTGGTCGTCGCCGGGAACGAGACGACTCGGCAGGCGCTGGCCCACGGACTGGTCGCCTTCGCCACGCACCCCGGAGAAGCGCAGCGCCTCCAGCAGCACCCGCACCTCTTGCCGAGCGCGGTGGAGGAAGTCCTGCGCTGGGCGACACCTGTGCTGCACTTCCGCCGCACCGCCCGGCACACGGTGGAACTGCACGGTCGAACGATCCAGGCCGGCGACCGTGTCGTCGTCTGGTTCATTTCCGGGAACTACGACGAGACGGTCTTCGCCGACCCCTACGACTTCCGCATCGACCGCAGTCCCAACGACCATCTCACCTTCGGGCGCACCGGCATCCACTTCTGCCTGGGGACGCACCTTGCCAAGGCAGAACTCCGGATCGCCTTCGAGCTGCTCGCACCGTACCTCTCAGCGTACGAACTGGCCGAGCAGCCGCCGCGGATCCGGAGCAACTTCACCAACGGCTACAAGCGGTTACTCGTGACTGTGCAGTGAGCGGAAAGGAGGGAAAGGATGTCCGACTCTTCCGTCCACGAGCGGCTCGAACAGCTGCGAGGATCCGGCGTACGCTACCTGCGGATCCTGTATCCCGACTTGCACGGCATCGCCCGCGGCAAGCTCCTGCCGCTCAGCGAACTCGACCACGCTGTCGAGCACGGTGTCGCTTTCGCCACCGGCATCATGTACACCGACCTGGCGCACCAGTACCTCGGTGCACCGGACCCCGGGATACCGGACTTCCGTGCAGTGCCCGCCCTCGAGACGCTCATGACCCCCCAGTGGGAGCCGGACACAGCCTGGTGCCTCTGCGAGCTCTACGACTTCCGGGACGGCGAGCGCTACCAGCTCGATCCCCGAGCGATCCTTTCCAACGTCGTCGCTCGCTACCGTGAACGTGGCCTCGTCCCACTCGTCGGTCCCGAACTCGAATTCTACCTACTCGTCCCCAACGGAAGCGGTACCTACGACCGCTACTTCCAGAGCCTGTCCCCGGTCTATACCACCGGGCCGCTCAGCGATCCGCGCGGCTTCACTCGCACGCTCTTGGAACGGGTGGAGGCGCTGGGGCTCGAGCCCCGGTCGGTCTTCTGCGAGTTCGGGCGCGGTCAATACGAGGTCAACTTGAACCACGGATCGGCGCTGGAAGCTGCCGACCATACCTTTCTCTACAAGCTGATCGTCAAGGAAACTGCTGCCACCTGCGGCTTCCACGCCACCTTCATCGGGAAGCCGTGGAACGACGACGAGGGATCCGGCTTCCACCTGCATCTCTCCTGCGTGGATGACCAGGGACGCAACCTGTTCGCCGATCCGGTCAGCGAGGACGGGCTCAGCGAGCTCGCCAAACAGTTCACGGCTGGGGTGCTGTCGCACATCGCGGGGATCATGGCGTTCTTGAATCCCACCGTCAACGCCTACCGGCGCATCAATGCGCGTGGGCTCTGTCCCCGCTACGCCAACTGGGGCTACGACAACCGGTTCGCCCTCGTACGCGTCCCGCCGGAACGCGGTCAGGCGACGCGCCTGGAGATCCGTATCGGGGACGGAGCCGCCAACCCCTATTTGGCCATCGCTGCTGTCCTGGCAGCCGGACTGGAGGGGATCGAGCGGGGACTGCAGCCACCGGAGCCGATCGACGGGTTCCCCGACGAACTCCCCGAGCACCGTCGCGGTGCCCCCATCCCGACTCGGCTCGACCAGGCCTGCTGCGCACTGGAGTCCGACCAGGTCCTGCAGGCTGCGCTCGGCGCTGAGCTCGTGGCCGCGTACTTGCAGCTCAAGAACTCCGAACTCGAACGCTTCGCGCGCTGGGTCAGCGAGTGGGAACTCCGCGAGTACGTGCCGTGGTTGTGAGTCGAGAGGGCAGGAGAGTATGCGACGAGCACGGATCCTCGTCGACGGCGCGCCACAGTGGGCGGTCGTGGAGGGAGCCTCCCTGCACGTGCCCTCAGGTGCCTCGATCCCGTTCGAGCAGGCGACCTTCCTCCCGCCGGTGGAACAGCCGTCGAAGATCGTCGCCATCCACCTCAATTACCGCTCGCGAGTGGAGGAGTACGGGGCACGTGTGCCGGAAGCGCCGTCGTACTTCCTCAAGCCACTGAGTTCGCTCTCCAGTCATGGCGCACCCGTCGTCCGCCCACGCGGCTGCCGCTTCCTCAACTACGAAGGAGAGATCGCCCTCATCATCGGGCAGCGCTGCCGCAACGTGTCGCTCGCTGAAGCGGAGCGAGCGATCGGTGGCATCACGATCGCCAACGACTGGGGGCTGCACGATTTCCGCCACGCCGATCGTGGCTCCATGCTCCGGGTCAAGGGGGTCGACGGGTACTGCCCGCTGGGCCCGGTCGTCGTCGATCCGGCTGACCTCGACTTCGGGTCACTCACCATCACGACCTACCGCAACGGGGCAATCGTCCAGCACGCACGCGTGGCCGACGACCTCCTGTTCTCCTTCGCCTACCTCATCGCCGACTTGAGCCGCCTGCTGACGCTGGAGCCGGGAGACGTACTCCTCACCGGCACACCGGCCAATTCGCGACCAGTCGAACCGGGGGACGTGGTGGAGGTGGAGGTCAGCGGCATCGGTCGCTTGCGCAACACCGTCGTCGAGGCGGACGTCGACTTTTCCACAGCTGGCATCCAGCCACGTGTGACCTGGGAGACGCTACACGTCGCGCTGGCTATCCCGGAGGACGAGGCCAAGCGGATCAGCGAAGAACTCGAGCGCGTGTAAAGGAAAGGGGAGAGGGACACATGACGACCAAATCCGCCGTTCAGGCATCGCTCGGCCCACGCAGCCTCAGCTTCATCCACGCCGTCGGTCAGACGCTGGCGATCGGTCCCATTTTCTCCGCCGGCGTTCTGATCGGTCTGGTCGCGACCGTCGCCGGATACGGAGCACCCTTATCGATCCTTCTCGGGAGTCTGGGCGCGCTCGCGCTGGGGTACGTCGTCAGCCTGTTCGCGCAGACGTACAGCGGCGCCGGCGCCATCTACGAGTACCTCGCCCACAGCACGACGAAAGACCTGGGCGTCATCGCGGCCGGACTTTATTTCATCGGCACGCTCTTCCTCGGGAGCGGTGGGATCTACCTGGCGATCGGCTTCTTCGCCAGCAACTTCCTCTCGATGGAGCTCGGGCTCTCGTTCAGTCCGTATCTCCTCGGGCTCCTCGCGCTCCTCGTCGTGTTCCTGCTGAACCATTATGGTGTCAAGATCACGATCAATGCTGTGATCACGCTCGCCGTACTGTCGGCCATCCCCTTCCTCATTCTGGCCATCACGATCATCGCGCGGGGTGGCGTCGACGGGAACTCGCTACAAGCGTTTTTGCCGCAAGCAGGTTGGGGTGGAACGTTCTACGGCATCCTCTTCGCCGTGCTCCTGTTCGTCGGTTTCGAGGCAGCCGCATCGATCTCCGAAGAGATGCACTCGCCCAAGTCGCACATCCCGATCGCAGTACTCCTGACGATTTCGATCGGTATCGTCTTCTACTCGCTGCTCGGCTACGCAGCGACCATCGGCTTCGGCAAGGCTGCCGTCGAAGCCGGCATCTGGGAGCAGGCGGAGAGCCCGTTCAGCGAACTGGCCCGCACCTACGTAGGTGGTTGGCTCGCCACGCTCATCGATCTCGCTATCATCCTGGATATGCTCTCGCTCTCGCTCGCCTTCATGGTGACGACGGCACGCGGCGTCTTCGCTTTGGCACGCGACCAGCTCCTACCGCGGCAACTGGCTGCGGTCTCGCGTCACCACACGCCGCTCGCGGGGAACCTGGTCGTCCTGATCTGGTCGATCTTCCTCCTGGCGCTGAGCTGGTCGTGGGACTGGGGCGGTGCGAATCGTCTGCCACCGATCATGCAGTGGTTCTCGATCACCGCCACCACCGGGAGCTTCCTCATCGAATTCATCTACCTCGTCCTCGCGCTCGCTGCGCTGCGTCTCATCGTGCGTCGCAATAGCTCAGCCTTCGCGGTGGCGTGGCGTTCTGTGGTCGTCCTCGTCGGCGCGCTGGTGCCCATTCTCGCCTTCCGCGGGGCGCTCTGGCCCTTCCCGCCGTACCCGGATAGCCTCGGTGCGTGGCTGGCGCTGGTGACCGCCGGGATCGTCGCTCTTTGGTATGGTGTGCTCAAGGCGACACGCCCGCAGGCGATCCGGAACGCTGCCCTGCACGCCACCGAACTGTGATGTGGAGCACAGGCGGAGAAGGAGATGCGACACAGAACGGAACTCCTCTTCACGCCGGACGGCGACTCGCTCGTCGATCAGGTCTACCGAACCATCTTGGCGCTGCTGCTGGACGGCCGTCTCCAGCCAGGGCAAGCGCTGACGCAAGACGAAATCGCGGCGCTGGTTGGCGACTCGCGGACGCCAGTCCGCGAGGCGCTGGTTCGCCTCGAGGCCGAAGGCTTGCTGGACGTGCGCGGCTCGCGGGGTATCCGCATCCGGCAGTTCACGCCGGTCGACATGGAGCGGGCTTGGGAGGCACGACTCGCCATCGAGCCGTTCGCTGCGCGGCTGGCTGCCGCCCGCCACACGCCACAGGACCTCGAGCAGATGGAATTGGCGATCTTCCGCCAACGGCGGCATCCTAACGACCAGATCCGGAGCTTGCTCGCCAACCGCGACTTTCACGTCGCAGCTGTCGCCGCCGCTCACAACGAGCACCTGCTCCGCTGCGAACGGCTTCTCTGGACGCTCCAACTCGCCGCTCCCATCTTCCGCGAGCAATACCGGGCACCCAGCGAGGTCCTGCGTTGGGCTGAGGAGCACGAGCAGATCGTGGCCGCGATCGCTCGCGGTGCTGAGGAGGATGCCGAGCGCTTGGCGCGGGAGCATCTCCTCAAGAATCCGCCACCGCGTCCGTGTCCACAGACAGCCGAAGGGGTGGTGCCCGAATGAGCCGTCGAGTCGTCCTCTGTCGAGTCGACGAAGTCCAGCCGGGAGAACTCCGTACCTTCCCGGTCGAGGACACGCTGCTCTTGCTCGCGAACGTCGACGGGACGTTCTACGCGACCGATGCCTACTGCACGCACGAGCACGCGGAACTGGTCGATGGATACCTCGAGGATCGCTGCGTCGTTTGCCCCCTCCACTTCAGTCTCTTCTCGCTCGAGACCGGCGCAGTCGTCGAGGGACCGGCGACCCGACCGCTGCGGACCTACCGCGTCGAGGTCGAGGCAGGTTCGGTCGTCGTGCTCCTCGACGAGGCGTGACATGCCACCGCGCGATCAGCGCGGGTAGTGCACGGTGACGTATCGGCGGCGACGATCCACCGAGCGGACACCGTGAGCGACGAGCAGGTACGGCTGCCCCGTGGCTGCGGCGACCGCCTCTGCCGCTCTCCCGCACGGGGAGAGTCCTTCTGGCCCGGACGGCACAGCCCGCGCCGACCGAGCGTGCAACGAATGCGTGGCACACTCGTCGGGTCATCTCGACGGCGCTCGTCCGCAGCTCGGCGCGTACCGGCGTGCAGTGTTGATACCTAGCGAGCACCTGCCGAAGGCGCGTCACAGCTGCCGCAAGTGCAAGGTATCAGCGTGCCCTGGCTCCGGATAGTAGCGGAGGCTGGTCACGAAGACGGCGTGGTCACCCGGCGTGACCAACCCGGTCGAGCAGGCAGCACGCGCCGCTTGATCGATGAGTTCCTCGCTCGTCTCCGCGAACTGCGGCTCGGCCAGCGGCGTGACTCCCCAGACGAGCGAGAGTTGCCGCGCCACGTAGGGATCGCAGGTCACGGCGACGATCGGTACGGCAGGTCGCTCGCGGGCGACCTCCCGCGCCGTAAATCCGCTCCGCGTGATGGCGACGATGACCCGCACCGCGCGCGAGCGCCGCGCCAGATCCGCCGCGGTCCGCGCGATAGCGGCCGCGATCGTCGCCGGTTCCTCCTCTTCCGGTACCGTATGTGCCGCGAGGTGCTGCTCGGTGACGACGATGATCCGGTGCATCATGCTGACAGCCTCGATCGGATACTGCCCGGTGGCCGTCTCAGCGCTCAGCATGAGGGCATCCGCCCCCTCCAAGACAGCGTTGGCGACGTCGCTCACCTCGGCACGCGTCGGGACGGGCTGCGTCGTCATCGATTCGAGCATCTGCGTCGCGATGATGCAGGGGATGCCGGCCGCCCGCGCGGCCCGGATGATGCGCTTCTGCGCGATCGGTACTTGTTCAGGCGGTAACTGCACGCCGAGGTCGCCCCGCGCCACCATGATGGCATCGCTCACCCGCACGATGTCGCGGATGCGCTCGAGCGCTTCTGGCCGCTCGATCTTGGCGACCAGACGGCACCGTCCGCCGAGTTCCTGGACGATCTGCCGCACGGCCAGCACGTCCTCTGGTCGCGTGACGAAGCTCACCCCCAGATACTCCAACTCCTGCTCGACCGCGAACGCGATGTCGGCCCGGTCGCGCTCGCTCAGACGAAACGGTCGCCCGACCACCCCAGGGACGGCGACACCTTGCCGACCGCGGAGTTCCCCGCCGCGGAGGACCCGCGCGACGAGCGCTGCTCCCTCGCGTGCCTCGACGAGCAGCTCGATCAGCCCATCGCTGACCAGGACGCGGTGTCCTGGTTCGAGTTGCGCGAAGAGTTCCGGATCGTCGATACTGAGACGCTCGGGCGTGATCGGATCGTTGCCAGCGACCAGTCGCACCTGCGTCCCGCGCACGAGCCGGAACGGCTGGTCGAGAAGCGGGCCCGTCCGCGGCTTCCAGCTGGCCAGATCTTGCAGGATCGCGATCGGCCGCTGTGCTGTCGCTGCGGCCGTACGTAACCGAGCGACGATCGGTTTCCGCTCTTCCGGGGTATTGTGCGCCGCATTGACCCGTAGAACGTCGACGCCGCTCGCGATCAACTCGCCGAGCGTCGCGGTGTCCCAGGACGCCGGCCCGACCGTCGCCACGATCTTGGCGCGACGCCGCCATGGCATTTCGGCTCGCTCCACGTTCCGTCCCTCTCCAATCGCCCCAGCCCTCGAACGAGCAGATGAGCATAGCCCTCTCAAGCGCCTGACGCAATGCAGCGCACAGTCGTGCGATCGATCGGACGCGTGACCGAGATCGACCGCCGTGCTAGGATCACAAGCGTGCCGGCGTGAGCCAGAACGGGGAAGGATGAGTGCCGATGCGCGCTGCGCGCTTGCACCGATACGACACGACCCTGGAAGGGCCAGACTACCTCGTCGTGGAAGAGGTCCCCGACCCGGAGATCCGCGAGCCTGACGACGTCATCGTGCGCATCGAGGGTGCCGGCGTCTGCCGGACCGACCTCCACATCATCGAGGGGCAATTCCGCGACCGGGTTCCGGTGACACTGCCGTACGTCCCCGGTCACGAGAACGCTGGCACCGTCGCCGCCGTCGGGCCCGGAGTCAGGCGTTTTCGGCCCGGTGACCCGGTGATCGTCTACCCGCAGATCACTGACGGCACCTGCCTGGCTTGCCGGCGCGGAGCCGACATGCACTGCGAAAACGGCGCCTTCCCTGGTCTCACGCGCGACGGAGGTTTTGCCGAATATCTCTCGACGAAGGAACGGAACCTCGTACGGCTGCCCGACGGCGTCTCGCCCCGCGCGGTCGCTCCGCACGCCGATGCCGGGTTGACCGCCTACCACGCCGTCAAGCGGGCCCTGCGCTGGTTGGAACCGGGAGACACGGTGGTGATCATCGGCTTCGGCGGACTCGGCCATATCGCGCTACAGATCCTCCACGCCGTGGCGCCGGTCGAAGTCATGGTCATCGACCGATCGGAGACGGCACTCGATTTGGCCCGAAACCTGGGCGCGACCGCGGTATTCTCGACACTGGACGATCCGGTCACGAGCGTCCGGGAGTTCACCGGCGGCCAGGGTGCAGCCGTCGTACTCGATTTCGTCGGCGAGGGCCAAACGCCGCAACAAGGGATCGCGATGACGCGGCGCGGGGGAGCTTACTTCGTCATCGGGTACGGCGGCCGGCTGGATGTGCCGACGATCGAACTCGTCGATCAAGAAAAGGCGATCGTCGGCAACCTGGTCGGAACTTACGCCGAACTGGTCGAGCTGATGAAGCTCGTCGCCGCCGGCCGGATCGAGGTGGCTGTCACCTACTATCCCTTGGACCGCGTCAACCAGGCGCTGCGCGATCTCCGGGACGGGCGAGTCAAAGGACGCGCTGTACTCGTGCCGTGACGACACAGGGAAGGAGGCTGTCGATGCCGATCGAACTGGTGACGGTTCCCATCGAGAAGCCGGATCACGTCAACATCATCTTCGGACACAGTCACTTCATCAAGACGGTCGAGGACCTCCACGAAGCGCTCGTCAACGCCGTGCCCGGTATCAAGTTCGGCCTGGCCTTCAGCGAGGCCTCCGGGCCGCGGTTGGTCCGCTGGAGCGGCACCGACCCAGAACTGGCGGAGCTGGCGCGGCGCAACGTGTTGAACATCGCAGCCGGTCACTGCTTTCTGATCATGCTGGGGAACGCCTATCCCATCAACGTGCTGCCGGCCGTGCGCAACGTCGTCGAGGTCTGCACCATCTTCTGCGCGACCGCGAACCCGGTCGTGGTCGTGCTGGCTGACCTCGGCGAACAGCGGGCCGTTCTGGGTGTCGCCGACGGCTACAAGCCGCTCGGGATCGAGGGAGAAGAGGACATCGCCAAGCGCATGCAGTTCCTGCGGCAGATTGGGTATAAGCTCGGGCCTGGGGTATCATAAGCGCTGGTTGTGCCGGGATCACCGTAGAGGGGTCGCAGCGTTCACGATGCCGTGAGGCCGGTCCGGGAGTGAGGCCGAAGCTGTGACCCGGCGAATGGAGGCAGGAGGGATGCGATGACCAGTACAGTCGATGGCCAGCTGCCTGGGGTAGCGCTCACCAAGAGCGAACTCCTCGAGATGTACCGGTTGATGGTCCTCATCCGGCGCTTCGAGGAAGTGGCAGCTGAGCAGTACGCACTCGGAAAGATCGCCGGGTTCTTGCACCTGTACATCGGTGAAGAAGCGGTCGCCGTCGGAGCCATCCGGGCGATGAACCCCGAAGACCACCTGGTGACGCACTACCGCGACCACGGCTACGCACTCGCACTCGGTCTCGATCCAGGGCGTTGCATGGCAGAACTCTTCGGCAAGGCGACCGGACTGGTGGGTGGCCGCGGTGGATCGATGCATTTCGCGGACGCCTCCAAGCACTTCTGGGGCGGGTACGCGATCGTCGCCGGACTCCTGCCGATCGCCGCTGGGCTCGGCCTCGCGAGCAAGTACTTGAACCAGCGTCGGGTGGCCGTCGCGATCTTCGGCGACGGCGCGACCAACAACGGCGCTTTCCACGAGGCCCTCAACTTCGCGGCACTGTGGAAGCTGCCGGTCCTCTTCCTCTGCGAGAACAACCAGTACGGCATGGGAACAGCCGTCGCGCATGCCTCGGCCGTGCGCGAGATGTACCGCAAGGCGTGCGCCTACGACATCCCGGCCGAACAGGTCGACGGTCAAGACGTGCTCGCCGTCTACGAGGCGACGAAGCGAGCGCTCCAGCACTGCCGCGAGGGCAATGGCCCCTACTTCCTCGAGGCTCTGACGTATCGCTATCGCGGCCACTCGATGGCCGACCCCGAAACGTATCGGCCGAAGGAAGAGGTCGAGGAGTGGCGGCGCCAGCGCGACCCGATCGTCCTCTTCCGCAACAAGCTGTTGGCGCACAAGGTCGCCACCGAGGAGGAGCTGGCCGAACTCGATCGTGCGGTAGAGGACACTGTCGCTGAAGCAGTCCGTTTCGCCGACGAGAGCCCCGAGCCAGACCCGGCCACGCTCACCCAGTTCGTGTACGCCGACCCGATTACGGTGCGCTAGAGAGGGGTAGGGAACAGGATGGCCCGCGAATTGACGTATCGCGACGCCCTGCGCGAAGCGCTCCGCGAGGAGATGTACCGCGACGAGCGCGTCTTCCTGATGGGTGAGGACATCGGTGCCTACGGGGGATCCTACGCGGTCACCCGCGGGTTTCTCCAAGAGTTCGGCCCAGAACGCGTACGCGACACACCGATCGCTGAGCTCGGGATCGTCGGCTTGGGCATCGGGGCTGCCATCGGCGGACTCCGTCCGGTCGTCGAGCTCATGACGATCAACTTTTCGCTCCTGGCCATGGACCAGATCGTGAACCACCTGGCCAAGATCTACTACATGTTCAACGGTCAGTTCACGGCTCCGGTGGTCGTCCGTACCGTCGAGGGATTCGGTCAGCTGGCCGCGACGCATTCTCAGTTCTTCGAGAATTACTACGCCTATGTCCCCGGCCTCCGCGTCGTCGCTCCGGCGGTACCGAAAGACGCCAAAGGGTTCCTCAAGGCAGCGATCCGCGGCAACGACCCAGTCATCTTCATCGAGCACTCGCTGATCTACCGCAACCGCGGCGAGGTCCCGGACGGCGAGGACTTCGTACTGCCGCTCGAGGGTGCTGAAGTCCGCCGCGAGGGGCAGCACGTGACGATCGTCTCCTGGTTGCGCGGGTACTACCTCGCGCTCGGTGCAGCGGAGGAACTGGCCCGCGAGGGGATCGAGTGCGAGGTGATCGACCTCCGCGTCCTGCGACCGCTCGATGTCGAGACGATCGTCCGGTCGGTGCAGAAGACGAACCGTCTGGTCATCGTCGAGGAAGGATGGAAGTCGTTCGGGGTCGGCGCAGAGATCGCTGCGGCAGTACAGGAACGCGCGCTCGACTACCTCGACGCGCCGATCATGCGTGTCGCCAGCGTCGAGGTGCCGATGCCGTACGCCCGCAACCTGGAGCGGTTGGTCGTACCGAACAAGGACAGGGTGATCGAGGCGGTCCGCGAGGTGCTCTACCAGCGCACCCTCGTGCCGCTCGCTCGCTAGCGCCGAGTGCTCGAGAACGGAGGGACCTCTATGGCGCGACCATTGGTCATGCCCCAGATGGGGTATGACATGAAAGAAGGCACGATTCTCCGCTGGCTGAAGCACGAGGGGGATCGCGTCGAGCGCGGCGAGCCGATCGCCGAGATCGAAACCGACAAAGTCAACATCGAAATCGAGTCGTTCGCCTCCGGCGTGATCCTGAAACTCCTGGCCCAGGAGGGAGAGACGATACCGGTCGGTCAACCCATCGCGATGATCGGCGAACCGGGCGAGAAACTCGAGGAGGAAGCGGTACCGGCAGTCGCCGCGGTGAGCACAGCAGCCACAGCCACCGCACCGGCCGCTCGCGCCGCGGTCGCCCCGGCAGCTGCGCCAGCCGCCCCGGCCGAAGCGGAAGCGCCACCGCCTGGCGAGCGAGTCCGAGCCTCTCCCTTGGTGCGGCGCCTCGCAGCCGAGCACGGTATCGACCTCACGAAGGTGCGCGGCAGCGGTCCAGGTGGTCGAATCGTCAAAGAGGACATCATGCCGCTCATCGCCGCTCCGCGCGCACCGGTCGCGCCGGAAGTGGCACCACCGCCTCCGCCACCGGCGCCGGAGGTCGCGCCGGCCGTACCGCCCGCTGCACCACCGGCAGCACCGCCTCCACCGGGACTCCCCGCGTTCGAGGTGGTCGAACTCGGTCGCATGCGTCAGACCATCGCCCGCCGTATGGCGGAAAGCTTCCAGCAGGCACCGCACTTCTTCGTCACTACGGTCGTCGAAGTCGATGCCCTGCTGGCGCTGCGCGAGCAGATCAACGCGCAGGTACCGGAAGAGGAGCGCGTCTCCGTCACCGATCTCCTCGTCAAGGCCTGTGCACTGGCGCTCCGCGACTTCCCGACCTTGAACGCGAGTTTCATCCCCCCCAACCAGCTCCGCGTCTACAAGCGGATCGATATCAACATCGCCGTCGCGACCGAGCACGGACTGATCGCCCCCTTCGTCCCGGAGGCAGATCGCAAGCCGCTCGGCGAGATCGCTCGCCTCACCAAGGACCTCATCGCGCGGGCGCGCGAGGAACGCTTGCGGCCGGAGGAATACCAGGGCGGCACGTTCACCATCTCCAACCTCGGCATGTTCGGGTTGGTCGAGCATTTCACCGCGATCATCAATCCTCCACAGGCAGCTATCTTGGCTGTCGGGAGCATCCTCCGCGAACCGGTCTACCGCGAAGAGAGCGACGAACCCGTACCGGTCCGCCGCATGCGCTTGACGCTCTCGATCGACCACCGCGTCGCTGACGGTGCAATCGCCGCGCGCTTCTTGGAGACCGTCCGGCACCTCCTCGAGCACCCGATGCTCCTCCTGGTCCGCTGAGTCCTCGCGACAGTAGTGGCGAGGCCCGCTCCTCTGGATGACCGGGGCAGCGGGCCTCGCCGTCAGACAGACCGCTGCCTGTCGAGCCATCCGCCGGACAGCACGCTCGGCGGGGCCGTGTCGTCACTGCCCACCCAGGACGAGTCGCTGGCCGAGCGACGCTGCTCGCCGCGTGTAACCGCGCCGCTCGCTTGCGCGTTCTACCCCACAGCGATAGGATCCCTGCATCGTCAGGGCTGCTCGGAAAGGAGGCCCAGCGACGGACAGAGACCGAAGGACTGCGCTCTGTGTTGCTGCTCTGTGCATCGCGAAAGGAGAAACCGGATGGGCAAGCGAGCTTCCTCTGGCCTCCTCGCCCTCGTCTTAGCACTGAGTACGCTCGTCGGCATCGCGGCCAACGCCGCGGCGGGTTGGTCCGCACCCGTACCGGTCAGCAGCAGCTGGCAGACCGACGACCAGCTCGTCGTCCCCTACCTGCCCAACAACGAGACCCTCGCCGGTACCGGTCCCTGGCACGGCGTCCTCCAGATCGCCAACGCCAGCGCGTTTCCGGTACTCGTGACCATCACGCGCGCCGACGGTACGCCGCTCACGGTGCTCCCCTTGACTGGAAACGGCACGATGAGCATCGCTGCAGCGAGCCTCTTCGGCACCAACCCCGGCGGCGGACTGCTCCTCGCCGGCCAAGAGATGGGAGCGTGCGCGCCGCAGGCGGTGCAACAGTTCACCGTGACGCGTGGCACGAACGCCAACACGGCGGACGTCGTGGCGCTGGCAGTGCCCAGCGGGATCAACGTGACCGACGTGTCCGTCTTCCAGGGAACGACGTGGTACGCCTCGCCAGCTGCCTACACCTGGAACCAGGTAGGAACGAACCTCAACGTCGACTGGTCCCCCGCCGGAGCTGAACCGACCGGCGGCAGTACGTATACGGTGCTCGTCGCCTACGACTTCCCCTGCCGGCCAGCCCGCCTGAGCGCCACCGTCAAGCTGGTGGCACCGGCTGCGTCGACGAACGCACGCACGGGCTCGAGTCACGTCATGGTGAGCGGCTACGGCGTGAGGAGCCGCTCGCACGGGATCGGCAGCACGCTCGTCGCGCCGATCGCTCAGGCGAATTACTCCGGCTGGAAGACCGTCTTCCACGTCACGAACTTCGGCGGCGCTGCCTGCACGGCGACTGCGCGCTTCTACCAGCACCCCACGGGGACACAGACGCACGTGCTCAGTCACACGATCCCGGCTGGTGGGACGTGGAACCTCGACCTCGTCGGCGCTGGTCTGCCGCAGAACTGGCTGGGCACCGCACGCATCGAAGGGACCGGCTGTCAGCTCGCCGCCTCGATCGACCGCCTCAAGCCGACCCAGCCGTGGGGCACCACCGTCAACATGGCGTTGACCAATCTCGCGCCGCCGCTCACCAGCCTCGGCACCACCGTCTACGTGCCGTTGGTCTTCCAGGCGTACTTCGACTGGAACACGGGTATCGCCGTCACGAATGCGGGCGGAGGCCCGGCTACCGTCACGATCAACTACTACGCGACGAACGGCTCGCTCATCACCACCACGACGCTGCCCACGATTCCCCAAGGCGGCATGCAGTTCGACTACCTGACCGGAAGCGGCGGGCAGCTGGCGCAAGCGGTCATCACCAGCACGCAGCCGATCGTCGTCTCGGTCGACGCCGTCAAGTACACCGGCGGCGGCAGCGACGTCGGCCAGGCGCTCACCTCGATGGGGATCGACGCACCGGTCACAGCCGTAGCCCTGCGCGTTCCGCTCTACCAGAAAGCGGGCCCGAGCGGCAACGACACCAGCGGCGTGCAGCTCTTCAACACCAGTCCCACCCTCACTGCGACGCTGACGCTCCATTTCTTCGACGCCAGCGGAACCGCTCAACCACCGTCGCCGTTGACCGTCGGTCCCATCGCACCGCGCGGCGCGGTCACGGTCTACGCGCCGTCGCTCGGCCCGCTGCCGACCGACTTCCAGGGGCAGGTACGCGTGACCCACGCACCCGGGAGCGGCCAAGTCGTCGCGATCACGAACAATGTGAACTACGACGTGCAGTATGACGGCTCGGCCGCGTACAACGTGGCGACGGCCGACCGGCTCCTGCGCGTCGACTTCAGCCCGACCACGACGTACAAGAACGGTGTGCACGCACTCATCGTCGCCCAGACGGTCGACGCCGACGACGTGCAGCTCTCAGCCCAACAACTGCTCATCGCGGCACCAGCCGGAGTGACGGTCAATCCGAACCCGGCTACCACGACGATGTTCGGCGTGGCAGCGATCGAGCTCTGGGCAACCAACACCAGCGGCCCTGTCACCGTCTGCTGGGACCTGAACGCGAACGCCGCGTGCGACCCGGGAGAACCTCAGGTCAGCCAGTCAATGACCTGGGCGCCCTGAACGACCCTTCGAGCGACGACGAGCGGAGGCGCTGGGGGTCGTCCCCTGGCGCCTCCGTCCTCTGAACGACGCTGGCGGTCGGTGTGTCGCCCGGACAGCGACTGCCCAGGCCAACTGCACGGCTCCGGTCGCATGCACGACTACGAGTACGCAGGGTCCTGGAGCCTCGCACCGTCCCGCTCGCGCTCGTCGGGTTACCCGGCTGTGCCAGGCAGTCGAAGCGCCTCGGCTGGTTGCTACAATTCTTCGGTGTCCGTGCCTGGACACGGACAAGGGAGACCGATGGCCAGCGACAAGATCATCGTCCGCGGCGCGCGCGAGCACAACCTCAAGAATATCGATGTCGAAATCCCGCGCGACAAGCTGGTGGTCATCACCGGCTTGTCCGGTTCCGGGAAGTCCAGTCTGGCTTTCGACACCATCTACGCTGAGGGGCAGCGACGGTACGTGGAATCGCTCTCTGCCTACGCTCGTCAGTTCCTCGGCCTGATGGAAAAGCCGGACGTAGATCAGATCGAAGGGCTCTCGCCAGCCATTTCGATCGACCAGAAGGCAGCCAGCCACAATCCGCGCTCGACCGTCGGCACGCAGACGGAGATCTACGACTATCTCCGCTTGCTGTACGCCCGCATCGGGAAGCCCCACTGCCCGCAGTGCGGCCGGCCGATCCAAGCGCAGACGGTACAGCAGATGGCGGAGCAGGTGGAAACGCTCCCCGAGGGCACCCGCCTCTACGTCCTGGCGCCTGTGGTCAAGGACCGCAAAGGCGAGCATCAAGGCATCCTGGAGGAACTGCGGCGTGCCGGCTTCACGCGCGTCCGGATCGACGGCGAGCTGCGCGACCTCGACGAACCGATCGCGCTGGCCAAGAACAAGCGGCACACGATCGAGGTGGTCGTCGATCGGCTGGTCGTCCGTAGCCGCGACGACGAGGAGGCACACGCCTTCCATTTGCGTGTCGTGGAGGCGCTCGAGACCGCAGTCAAGCTCGGCGGTGGGATCGCCCTCGTCCAACCGCTCGAGGGAGATGCGATCGTCTTTTCGGAAAAGAACGCCTGCGTGCACTGCGGGATCAGTCTGCCCGAACTGGAACCGCGGAGTTTCTCCTTCAACAGTCCGCACGGAGCGTGTCCGGCCTGCGACGGTCTGGGCAGCAAACTCGAGTTCGATCCTGACCTCGTCGTCCCCGATCCGGAGCGCTCGCTCGAGGAGGGAGCGATCGCGCCGTGGTTCAAGGAGGGGCGCGAGAGCAGTGCGTGGTACCTCGCGCTGCTGCGCGCGCTGGCCCGAGCTGCGGGGTTCCGCACCGACGTACCGTGGCGCGACCTGCCGGACCGCATCAAGCAGCTGATCCTCTACGGCGACGGTGGACGGACAGTGACCGTGCGGTACGCCGGGAAGAGCGGCCGCGAGCGCTCGTACCTGGTGACCTTCGAGGGGGTCATCCCGAGCCTGCGCCGCCGCTACGCGAGCACCAACTCGGACTACGTCCGGGCCGAGATCGAGCAGTACATGGCTGCCTACCCCTGCCAAGAGTGCGGCGGATCTCGGCTCCGCCCGGAAAGTCGAGCCGTGACGGTCGCTGGCCGCTCCATCGTCGACGTGACGCGGATGTCGATCGGCGAGGCGCTCGCCTTCTTCGACGAACTGGCTGACGAGCGACGGACACCGCTCAGCGAACGCGAGCGTCGCATCGCTCACCAGATCCTCAAGGAGATCCGCGAGCGACTCGGGTTCCTCGTCGACGTCGGACTCGACTATCTCACGCTCGACCGCCCCACGGCCACGCTCTCCGGCGGCGAGGCACAGCGGATCCGTCTCGCGACACAGATCGGCAGCCGGCTGATGGGGGTGCTCTACGTGCTCGACGAACCGAGCATCGGGCTCCACCCGCGCGACAACCACCGTCTCATCCGCACACTGCTGCGCCTGCGTGACCTCGGCAACACCGTCATCGTCGTGGAGCACGACGAGGAGACGATCCGCGCCGCTGACTGGATCATCGACATCGGCCCCGGAGCGGGCGAGCACGGCGGTCGCGTCGTGGCCGCTGGGCCACTCGACGTGATCATGCGCACGCCGGAATCGTTGACGGGCCAGTACTTGAGCGGCACGCGGCAGATCGCGGTACCGGAGCGGCGACGCACCGGCAACGGCAAGTGGCTCGTGGTGCGCGGCGCGCGCGAGAACAACCTCAAGAACATCGATGTGGCCTTCCCGCTCGGCTGCTTCATCTGCGTTACTGGTGTCTCGGGCTCGGGAAAGAGCACGTTGGTCGTCGACACGCTCTATCGCCGCTTGGCACAGATCTTCTACCGCGCCAAGGAACGGCCGGGCGCGCACGATGCGATCGAGGGGATCGAGCACATCGACAAGGTCATCAACATCGACCAGAGCCCGATCGGCCGTACCCCGCGCTCCAATCCGGCGACCTATACGGGCGTCTTCACACCGATCCGCGAACTCTACGCCTCGCTGCCGGAAGCGAAGGCCCGCGGCTACGCTCCCGGCCGCTTCTCCTTCAACGTAAAGGGCGGACGCTGCGAGGCCTGCGAGGGACAGGGCGTCATCCAGATCTCCATGCAATTCCTGCCCGACGTCTATGTCCCGTGCGAGGTCTGCCACGGGCGTCGCTACAACCGGGAAGCGCTCGAGATCACCTACCGCGGCAAGAGTATCGCTGACGTCCTAGACATGACGGTCGACGAAGCGCTGGCGTTCTTCGAGGCCTTCCCAGCCATCCGGAGCAAACTGCAGACACTCTCCGACGTCGGGCTCGGCTATATCAAGCTGGGGCAACCGGCCACGACGCTCTCCGGGGGTGAGGCGCAACGGGTCAAGCTCGCGACCGAGCTGAGCCGCCGGGCCACGGGGCGGACGCTCTACATCCTCGACGAACCGACGACCGGTCTCCACTTCGCCGACATCGAGCGACTCTTGGCCGTGCTGCAGCGCCTCACCGATGCGGGGAACACGGTGATCGTCATCGAGCACAACCTCGACGTCGTGAAATGCGCCGACTATGTGATCGACCTCGGTCCCGAAGGCGGTGCAGCCGGTGGCTACGTCATCGCCACCGGTACGCCAGAGGAGGTCGCGGCCGTCGAGCACTCCTACACTGGGCAAGCGCTCCGCCGTGTCCTGCCGCGTGCCGCGACGCTCGCGCCAGCCTCCTGAACCGAACGCAGCCCCAGCTCCCCTGGCCGGTGGTACGGGACATGCGGTCCACACCGCAGGGGAGCGCGCTCCGTCTTTCGGCCTCGGTGCGGCGACCACGCCGCCGCCCTTGCGGACGGCCAGTTGGCCGTTGGGTCGTCGCACGCTACCCAGCGCCTCAGGCACGTGCGCCTCGCGCGTTCGACAGGCTGGTCACGACGGCTCACGAACGTTCGCGAGCACGAGCCGTTGGCGAGCACGCTGCCGCGAGCGGTATGATTGAAGGCGATCCGAAGAACCAGCAGCGAGGGCGGACGATCGCTCCGTCGCTGCGAGGAAGCGATAGGCTGACCGATCGTGCTCGATACTGATCCTCTCCAACGCCACAACGGCCACGTGGCCCTCGGCGGCTCGTCGGACGGGCACGGGGGCGTCTGCCTCAACGGACACCGCCCGGTCCTCGTCCTCAACCAGAACTACGAACCACTGCATATCGCGACGGTGCGGCGCGCGTTGGTGCTCTGGCTCGCCGGTAAGGCGGAGATCCTCGAGACGTACGACCACGACGTGGCATCGACGCACCAACGCTTCCCAGCCCCCTCGGTCATCCGTCTGTACACGCTCGTCAAGCGTCCGCCGCTCCGCGTCCGGCTCACTCGTCGCGAGGTCTTCGCCCGCGACAACTACACCTGCCAATACTGCGGCGTCCGCACGCACGACCTGACGATCGACCACGTCATCCCGCGTTCGCGCGGCGGCCCACATACCTGGGAAAACGTGGTCAGCGCTTGCCGCGCCTGCAACCACCGCAAAGGGGGCAAGTCGCTCGCCGAGGCCCGCATGCAGTTGTTGCGGCAACCGTTCGAACCCCGGCCAGGACGCTACTACATCGTGCAGCGCCTCCTGCGTTCGCCGCTGCACGAGAGCTGGCTGAAGTTCCTACCCGATCTTGACGTCACGCGCCACGGCAGTCGATAACTCGTGCGACGACGTGCCCGACGGGCACGCTGCGCCCGTGCGTTGCCGAAGGGGGAGAGGATGCTCGACCTACGGCTGATTCGCGAACAGCCTGAACTCGTCCGCGAGGCACTCCGCAAGCTCAATATGGACGCACCGATCGACGAGATCTTGGCCCTCGACGAGCAGCGACGCCAGCTCGTCGCCGAAGTGGAGAGCCTGAAGGCGCAACGGAACGCCGAGTCGAAGCGCATCGGCCAGATGGCGCCCGGGCCGGAGCGCGAAGCCGCGATCGCCGCGATGCGCCAGCTGGGCGACCGCATCGAAGAACTCGACCGCCAGCTCGCGGCGATCGAAGAACGTCTGCAGGCGCTGCTCCTCGAAGTGCCCAACCTGCCTGACCCCGACGTTCCCGTCGGCCCCGACGAGAGCGGTAACGTCGTGGTGCGACACTGGGGCGAACCGCGCCAGTTCGACTTTCCCGTCAAACCGCACTGGGAGATCGCCGAGGAACTCGGACTCATCGACTTCGCCCGCGGTGTGAAGATCGCGGGCAGCCGCTTCTACGTCCTGCGCGGCGATTTGGCCCGGCTCCAACGCGCACTCATCGCCTGGATGATCGACCTCCACGTCCACGAGCACGGGTACCTCGAGGTCTATCCGCCATTCCTCGTGCGTCGCGAGGCGATGGTCGGGACCGGGAACCTCCCCAAGTTCGGCGACAACCTCTACCACGACGAGGAAACCGATCTCTGGCTGATCCCGACAGCCGAAGTCCCGGTGACCAACCTCTTCCGCGACGAGATCCTCCCGCCCGGCTCGCTGCCGATCTACCTCGTCGCTGCGACCCCCTGCTTCCGCAAGGAAAAGGTCTCTGCTGGGCGCGACGTGCGCGGGATCAAGCGCGTGCACCAGTTCGAGAAAGTGGAGATGGTGAAGTTCGTGGAACCGGACCGCTCCGACGAGGAACTGCAGCGGCTGGTCGCCGATGCCGAAGACGTCCTGCGCCGGCTCGAACTGCCCTATCGGGTGGTCCAGATGTGCACCGGTGACCTCTCGTTCACCGCCGCCAAGAAGTTCGACCTCGAAGTGTGGGCGCCCGGCTCGCAGGAGTGGCTCGAGGTCTCCTCCTGTTCGAACTTCCGCGACTTCCAGGCGCGCCGCGCCAACATCCGCTTCCGCCCGAGCGAAGGCGCGCGGCCGCAGTACGTCCATACGTTGAACGGTTCAGGGTTGGCGCTTCCGCGCACGCTCATCGCGATCATGGAAAACTACCAACAGCCCGATGGCACGATCGAGATTCCGGCCGTCCTGCGACCGTACATGGGTGGCCAAGAGCGCATCGGACGGCAACCAGCGTACTGGGAGCCAGCGCAAGCCCGCCGCGCCCGCGAACGCGCACTCGCCGGAGACAGCTGACGATGCCGACGATACCGGTCATCGAGGCCAGCGGTTCACCAGCTCAGATCGGGGAGACGATCGGTCGAGCGCTCCGCCCCATAGTGCACTCGACGATCGATCGTCATCGCGCGTACTTAGAGGTCCAGCGAATCCCCTGGGAGCGCGCGCTGGAGCTCGCCGCTCGCTTCCGGGACGACCTGGAGGGCAACCTCCCTGCGACGGCCGAGGAACTCCACGCGATGGCGCAGGCCGCCGGACAGCCCGTCGATGCGCTGGTGAGCCTGAACGCACTCCAGGAAACGTTGTTCTTGGCACGGCGACTTGCACGGGAGGAGGGCTGCACGAGCCTCGCGGTTCCGGCTGCGGCCACTGCTGACGGATCGGTCCTCCTCGGTCATACCGAGGACGCGTTGCCGTGTCGCCACGAGCAGGTCTACGTCGTGCGCTGTCGCCCCGCTGGAGAACCGGCCTTCGTCGCGTTCGCCTACGGCGGACTCTTTCTCTACCAAGGTGTGAACGAGGCCGGGATCGGCTCGACCGGCAACGCGCTCCGTGCGACCGATATCCGCATCGGCGTACCGAAGTTGTTCCTCTACCGCGAAGTGCTGCGGGCTACCACCTTGGCCGGAGCGATCCGTGCCGCACTCCTCCCCGAACGTGCCAACGGGAACAACCACCTGATCGCGACCGCGGAGGGAGAAATCTACGACCTCGAAGTCACCGGTCGCCGGTCAGCGCTCCACTACGTCGGCAATGTGCCGTTCGCCCACACCAACCACGTGCTGGCACCAGAGCTCCGAGAGCTCGAAGAAGGGGACACGCTCGATTCCCAGCTCCGCCGCAACCGGGCGCAGCGGCTCTTGGAACTGGAGCAGGGTCGCCACTCCTCGGAGTCGCTCCGCGCGATCCTCAGCGACCACGCGAGTCAGCCGAACGCCATCTGCAAGCACGGTATCCCCGGCAACCACGACACGGTGCGGACCATCGCGGCGGTCGTCATCGACGTGACGGCAGGTCACATCGACGTCGCAGCCGGACCACCGTGCCGGGTCCCCTTCGAGCGGTTCGCGTTGCACTGACGGGAGCGCGTCATGGACAAAGTGATCGTTTCGGTCGCGACGACTGGCAGCTGGACCACACGCGAACAGACACCTTACGTCCCGATCACCGAAGAAGAGATCGCGGCCGAAGCGGTCCGCTGCTGGCGCGAGGGAGCGGCGATCGTCCACATCCACGTCCGCGACGAGCGCGGGCAGGTGACCAGCGATCCGGCACGGTATGCCCGCGTGCGCGAGCTCATCCGGCAAGCTGGGTGCGACATCATCCTCAACTTCTCGACCGGCGGCGGCGCTGGTATCGTGCCGGACGAGGAACGGATCGCTCCGGTCCGCCTGCGACCGGAGATCGCTTCCTTCGACGCAGGCTCGCTCAACTTCGGTGACCGCGTCTTCGTGAACTCGCCGGCTTTCCTCGAAGCACTCGCGCGCGAGATGCAGGCCTACGGGGTAAAGCCGGAGATCGAGTGCTTCGAGACCGGGTTCATCGAGACCGCCAAGCGCTTCATCGAGCGGGGACTCATCCAGCCGCCGTATTGGTTCCAGATGGTACTCGGCGTGCGCGGCGGTGCCCCCGCGACGGTCGAACAACTCGTCCACATGGTGCGGCAACTCCCATCCGGCTCCCTCTGGTCGGTCTGCGCGATCGGACGACACCAGCTGCCGATGAACGTGGCCGCGCTCGTCATGGGTGGACACGTGCGGACTGGTCTGGAGGACAACATCTACTACTCCTACCGCGTGCTCGCCGAGGGAAACGCGCCGCTGGTGGCGCGGATCGTCCGCATCGCGCGCGAACTCGGTCGGGAGCCAGCCTCGCCCAGCGAGGCGCGCCAACTCCTCGGCTTACCGCCCCTCGCGGAGTGAGTGACGATGCCGCGTCCACGGATCGCAGTCGCCGAACTCTCGCACGAGACGAACGCCTTTTCGCGCGTCCGCGTCGATCTCGCTTTCGTGGAGCAGTGCGGCATCGCGTTCGGGGAAGACGCCCTCCGGCGTGCGCAGCACACGGCGACTGTCCTCGCCGGGTTCATCGACGCCGCGGAGACGCTCGGGCTCGAGCTCGTGCCGATCTTCGCTGTGTGGATCACGCCAGCCGGCGTGGTCACGCGCGAGGCGTACGAGGTGCTGCTCGACCGGCTGCTCAGCGGACTCGCGCAGGCTGCGCCCGTCGACGGCGTGCTCCTCTCGCTCCACGGTGCGATGGTCGCCGAGCACGTCCTCGACGCTGACGGCGAAATCCTCCGCCGCGTGCGGACGACGGTGGGACCGAAGGTGCCTGTCGTCGCTGTGCTCGACCTGCACGCCAACATCAGCCCGCTCATGGTCGAGCACGCCGATATCCTCGTCGGGTATCACACCTATCCCCACCTCGACCAGCGCGAGCGCGGCCGCCAGGCTGGACTGCTCCTGGCTCGCCTCCTCCGTCGAGAAGTCCACCCCACGGCGGCTCTCGTCAAGCCACCGATGCTGCCGACCTCGCAGCGGATGACGACCGATCGACCACCGATGCGCGTGTTGATGGATCGCGCTGAGGAACTGGAACGCGACCCGCGCGTGCTCGACGTGACGATCGCCGGTGGTTTTCCACCGGCCGACGTCCCCGAAGCGGGTCTCAGCGTCCTCGTCACGACCGATGGTGCACCAACGCTCGCCCAGCGTTTGGCGGAAGAACTCGCCGCGCTGGCCTGGGAGCTCCGCCACGACTTCCTGGGCGGTGTGGCGAGCTGGGAAGAGGCTGCTGAGGCGATCCGCTCGCTCGAGCGAGGCCCGCTCGTCCTGGTCGATATCGCCGATAACCCCTGGACCGGCGGCCCAGGCGACAGCGTCGAACTCCTGCGCTTCCTGCTGCGCGAAGGCGTGCGCCCCGCCGCGCTCGCCCTCGTCCGCGATCCGGAGGTCGTCGATCGCTGCTTCCGGGCCGGCGTCGGAGCCACTGTGGAGGTCTCGCTCGGCGGGAAGACCGACGATCTCCACGGCCCACCACTCGCGGTCCGCGGGACCGTCCGCCTGCTCGCCGACGGTCGCTACGTCAATGCCGGACCGATGTTCGCTGGCGTCACCGTGGACCTCGGTCGCACCGTGGTGCTGGCCGTCGAGGGTATCGCCGTCCTGGTGACCGAACGCGCTGAGTCACCGATCGACCTCAACGTTTTCCGTGCGCACGGCATCGAACCGACCGAGCAACGCGTCCTCGCGCTCAAGGGGAAAGGGCACTTTCGCGCTGCCTTCGAACCGATCGCGGAACGGGTTGTCCTGGTGGAGGGGCCGGGCATCACTGGGAGCGACCTCAGCCGGCTCCCGTTCCGGCACATCCGCCGCCCCATCTGGCCACTCGATCTGGACTAACGCTCGCTACCGACGTAGTCGGCGAGTCGCAGCGAGACGACCTTCGAGGCCCCGTCGTCGCCCATCGTCACGCCGTAGAGGATCCCCGCCGCTTCGATCGTCGCCCGGTTATGCGTCACCACGATGAACTGCGTCCGAGCGGACAGCCGCTCCAGCACGCTGCGGAACCGCAAGACGTTCGCTTCGTCGAGCGCGGCGTCCACCTCGTCGAGCACACAGAAGGGGAGCGGGTCGAGTTCGAGCAACGCGAAACGCAACGCCAGAGCTGCCAAGGCCCGCTCGCCACCGCTCAACTGTTGGATAGAACGCACGCGCTTCCCGGCCGGTTGGACGACGAGATCGACCCCTTCGATCGAGCCAGTCCCGTCGCGGGCAACCAGACGGGCTCGTCCGCCCCCGAAGAGCTCGGCGAACGTCGTAGCGAACGCACGGTCGAGTTCTCGCAGGGAGCGTGCGAATCCCCGCTCGATCTGTCGATCGAGATCGGCTAAGAGCGTACGCAGCGTGCGGATCGTCGAGCGGACGTCGTCCAACTCGGCACGGAGTTGCTCGTACCGCGCCCGCTCGCTCTCGTACTGCGCGATCGCGGCCTCACCGAACCGGCTCAGCTCTTGCGAGCGTCGCCGCAACTCGACCAGTCGACGTTCCAGCCGCTCGGGCGGGTCGTCGACGGTACGAGCGACCGACTCCAGCTCTTCGACCAAGCGTTCACGTTCGTCCGACCAACCGAGCTCCCAGACCGCGTTGTCGAGGAGCGCACGCTCCGCTTCGAGCACACGCTCCAGGAGGAGACGCGCTTCGGTCAGCGACTGCTCCAGGCTACGGAGCTCACGCTCCGTCTCGCTGCGAGCGGCCTGCGCGGCAGCGCATTCCTCCGCGCGTCGAGCGAGCTCCTCGTCCAGCACGGCAGCGCGCCGGTCGAGGTCGACCAACTCCGAGACCAGCTCTTGAGCAAGCGCCTCCGCACGCTCGGCAGCAGCGACAGCGCGGTCGTACTCGTCCTGCAGCGTCGCCGCACGGGAAGCATAGTCGAGCAGTGTCGCCTCCAGCCGCGCGATCTGGCGCTCCAAGCGCGCTCGCTCACGTGCCAGCGCCTCGGCCCGCTCGCGGGCTGTCGCGAGCTGGCTCGCCAGGCGCTCGCGCTCCGGGTCCGGTGTCTCGACCGCCTGTCGCTCGGCGTCGAGTTCCTGCTGGCGGCTCGCCAGCGCATCCAGGGCAGCGAGACTCGCCGCTTCCCGCTCCGCGAGACACCGCAGCCGCTCGGCGTCGCGATCGAGGAGCGCGCGGAGTTCGTCGAGAGCACGCGCTTCCTGCTCGAGTTGTTGGCTGAGGAGCGATGACTCGTGCTCGAGGCGCGCGAGCGTCGCGCGCAGCTCTCGGCGCTCGCGATCCAGTGTGCGGACCATCCCTTCGGTCGCGTCCTGGCGAGTCCGTGCTTCTTCGTAGCTCGCCTGGGCAGTCTCGAGATCCCGGCGCGCTTGCGCCAGCAACTGCTCCAGGCGCTCGCAACGGGCCGCGAGCTCGCGCTGTTCTCGAACCGAAGCCAGCAGCCCACGCTCGCGGGAACGGCTCGCACCGCCAGTGACCGAACCGGTCGGGCGCGCGAGTTCCCCGTCGCGCGTCACGACGACCCAGCCACTCGGCAGCTGCGGGAGGATGCGTCGCGTCGTGGCCAGGTCGGCAACGACGAGCACGCGTCCGAGGAGCGCCTGCACGATCGGTCGGATCGGGGGTGGAGCAGTCACCAACTCTGCAGCGACACCGAGCACGCCAGGCTCGGACCGCACCAGCGTCAGGCGAGCGGGAGGCGCGCTCCGGACCGTATCGAGCGGGTGGAAGGTCGCTCGCCCGGCCCGCTGCGCCTTGAGGAAGGCGATCGCGACTTCGGCATCTTCCCATCGCTCGACGACGATGTCGTGGAGATGGGCACCCAAGGCAGCTTCGATCGCCTGCTCGATTTCGGCTGGCACATCGAGCAGCGAACCGAGCGTTCCCACCACGCCGGAGAGCTGCCCCCTTTTGGCTGCCGCGAGCACCGCGCGCGGGGCACTGGCCACGAGGTCGCTCTCGAGCGCCTGTGCGAGTGCGCTGAGCTTCGTCCGGGTGACGAGGAGTTCCCGCTCGAGTTCCTGCACTGCCTGCGAGCGACGAGCGAGTTCCGCCTGGTGCCGAGAGACGGTCTCTGCCCACCGCTGCGCCTCGCTCCAGGCATCAGCCAGTTGTCCGTCGAGCGCCGCGAGACGGCCCGCGAGGTCGGTGAGCTCGCGTTCCCGGAGGCCACGCTGCTCCGCGAGTTCCTTCTGCCTTGCTTCGAGGCGAGCCTGTTCCTGGCGACGCGTCTCCACGGCGGCCTCCAAAGCCGCGCGCTCCCGCGCATTCGATTCACGCTCTGCCACCAGGCGTTGTCGCTCTCGCTCCACTGTCGCCAGCTCGTTCCGCAGCGCCTCGGCCCGCCGCTGCCGTTCAGCGAGGAGCGCGGCCTGTCGCTCCAGGGCTGCCTCCAGTTCGGCACGCAGCGTGTGCGCTTCCCGTTCTGCCTCGGCGAGCCGCTGGTACTCTTCACGTGCTCCAACGAGCTCCTCCTCCGCCCGCTCCCGGTCGCCAGCGAGGGCCGAGAGTTGTTCAGCGAGCGCGGCGGCGCGGGTCCGGGCGAGCTGCGCCTCGTGCTGGACCGCCGTGAGGTGCCGGCGCCGCTCGTCGCACCGCTGCCCGATCTCCTCGCGTTCGGCGCGGAGTGCGTCATAGGCAGCGCGGTAACGCGTCACACGCGAGGCACGTTCTTCCTGCTCCAGCTGGAGCGCACGGTAGCGTGCCTCGAGCGACTCCAGACGTTGCTGCACGTCCCTGCGCTGCAGCGACACGCGCTGCCAGCGAGCGGCGAAGAGCTGCACCGTCGTCGCCCGCATCGCCTGGCGGACAGCGAGCGCCTCGCGGGCACGCTCGGCAGCCGCCGCGAGCGACTGGAGGTGTGGCTCCAACTCCCGCAATACGTCCTCGAGCCGCTGGGCGTGCTGTTCGGCCTCGGTCAGCTGCTGGCGCGCTTCTGCCTGTCGGAGACGCAGCGTCGCTAAGCCGGAGGCGTACTCCAGATAGTCCCGGCGCTCGGTCGGTCGCTGGTCCAGTAGGCGGTCGACCGCGCCTTGGCGAACGATGATCCACTCCGCTCGCACCGCAGCCGCGATACGGAGGACGTCCCGCAACCGAGCCCGCGCACCGTTGACGAGGTACTGATTCTCGCCGTCGCGGAAAACGCGGCGAGTCACGCTCACTTCCCCGTACGGCAGGCCGAGTTCTTCGCCGTCCTGCTCGAGGACGAGCGTCACTTCCGCCATCCCCAGGCTCGGTCGTCCAGGCCCACCAGCGAAGATCACCTCCTCGCTGCGCCGGCTCCGCATGGCCGCGCCACTCTGCTCGCCGAGGACCCACGCGATGGCTTCGGTCAGATTCGACTTTCCCGAGCCGTTCGGGCCGACGATGGCGGTGATACCCGGGTCGAAGAGCAACTCGACCGGATCGGCGAAACTCTTGAAGCCGACGACCGCCAGACGCCGCAGACGGATCGCCATCGTTCAGAATCCGCTCAGTCCGGATACCCGTGCGGGAAACGCGTATGCCAGCGGACGGCCGAGGCGATGATCTCCTCGATGCCATAGCGCGGCCGCCAGCCGAGCACCCGCTCCGCTTTGGCGAAACTGGCGTACTTGATGGGCGGTTCGCCGGGACGCGGCTCACCGCGCTCGACCGGGAAGCGTGCTCCGGTGAGCTCTTGCACGAGCTCGATGATCTGGCGAGTCGAGTACCCGACTCCACTCCCGAGATTGATCACGTCCGTCGGATGGCCGCGGCGCAGCACCTCGAGTGCCCGCACGTGTGCCTCGGCAAGATCGAGCACATGGACGTAGTCGCGGATCGTCGTCCCGTCCGGTGTCGCGACCGGCGGCGAGGTGAGACGGAACGGTTGGAGCCCCAACGCGCCGCGGATCGCGTTCGGAATGAGATGCTCCTCAGGCCGGTGGTCTTCTCCCATCGAGCCGTCCAAGGCAGCACCCGCCGCATTGAAGTAGCGCAGGCTGATCGAGCGGAGCCCGTACGCTTGGTCGTACCACCGGAGATACTGCTCCACCTGCAGCTTGGTCGCTCCGTACGGGTTCGTCGGCTCCGTCGGATGGTCCTCGTCCAGCGGCAGGTAGCGCGCCTCGCCGTACACCTCGGAGGTCGAAGAGAAGACGACGTAGGGTACCTCGTGCACCAGACACGCCTCCAGCAAGACGATCGCGCCGCCGACGTTGTGCACGACGTACTTGTTGGGATCCTGCACCGACTCGCGCACGGACGTATAGGCTGCCAAGTGCACGACCGCGTCGAAACGCCAGCGGCGGAAGCAGGCGAAGACCGCCTCACGATCGGTCAACTCGCCCACGACGAGCGGCGCATTGACCGCCGAGCGGTGTCCCTGCCGCAGGTTGTCGTAGACGACGACCTCGTACCCTGCCTCTTGGAGCGCCCGCACCGTAAACGAACCGACGTAGCCGGCTCCCCCGGTGACGAGCACGCGGAACGCTGACTGCATCGAGCGATCCCCTCCTCACGCGCGCCGTGCAGCGGCGACAGCTGCCCAGGCGACGGACTCGTCGGCAACCTCCAGCGGAGTTTCCCAATCAGCGAACCAGGCGAGAATCCGTTCCATGTCGCCGGTCGGCACCTCGGCGAGTCGCCGAACCGCGCCGTAGCGCGGATCATCGCAGGCCACCGCCAGCACCTTGTCGTCGCCGCTCGCCCGCCGGAACAGCGCGACCGGCCGCACGCGCACTCGCGTACCGGTCGGCAGCGGCGCACTCGCGAGGACGATGACGTCGAGCGCGTCATCGTCGCAAGGATTGTACGTGCCCACGAGATAGCCGTAGTTGGCAGGCCACGGGCGACGCGCGAAGGGGTGCTCGTAGGTACGCCACACACCGGTCGTCTCGTCGAAGACGTGCCGGACGAGCGAACCGGCCGGGTCCTCGATCACGGCCTCGATGCAGTCAGCGGCTCGATCGGGAGTTCCGCCATCGCACCCCATTGTGCCCACGACCCGTCGTAGACCCGTACGTCGGGATAGTCGAGGAGCCGGAGCGAGACGTAACTGATAGCCGCAGCTGGACTGTGCAGCCCAGCGACGAGCACACGATGGTCCGGTCGGACATCGGCTGCACGATAGAGCGCCGCCAGTTCCTCAGGCGAGCGGAAGGCCACCGGTGGGTCGCCGACGAGCAGCTGCGGCCACGGGACGGAGACTGCGCCCGGGATACGTCCGGTGCGCAGGCGCCCCTGCCAGGTCTCCTGCACCTCCGCCAGGCTGCGGTTATCCACGATCCGGCTGGCGGGATCGCCGAGCGCGGCCAGCACGTCCGGTAGCTCCGCGAGCACCTCGTAGCGCACCGTCGCACGGAAACTCCCTGTCGGCGGAGCGTCGGGGAACTCGCGGGTCACCGGAAAGTCTGCGGCGTACCAGGCGGCGAAACCACCGTGCAAGAGGCGCACGCGCTCGAAACCGACGGCGTGCAAGAACCAGAACCAGCGGCAGGCTGCCCGACCGTCTCCCCGCTCGTAGATGACGACTTCGCTGGTCGGATCCAGACCGAGGTCCTGCACGAGCTGCGTGCGTCGCGGCTCGCCGACGAACATGCCGTACACGTCGTTGTGGACCTCGATCGTGTCTTGCCACCAAACATGGTAGGCTCCTGGGAGGTGGCCAGCTCGATAGGCAGCGAGTGGGCTCGCGTCGAGAACGAGGAGCCCCGGTTCACCGAGCCGGTCGGCCAGTTCGTCCACTTCGATGAGATACCGACCTCCGGGATAGGCGAGAGCTGGCGCGAGCGGAACCGAATCGGCTCGCCGCCGGCAGCTGACGAGGAGTGCACCGCCGATTCCGAGGAGAAAGACGCGCCGCGTCGCCCGCATCGCTCGCTCGGACTACCGATACCTTTCGGACACGAGGCATCCGGGCGGAAGGCGGAACGTTCCGCCCTCCGCCCACTCTATCCTACCGATCCCCGTCACCGGATCGCGTAGTCGATCGACACGGTCACGATGATCGTCGCTTCCCCGACAGGAACACCGCCAGCCTCGATGGCATCGCGCGCGGCGGGAACAGGTGTCGGCGGCGTCGTCATCGACTCCACGATGCGGATCGGCTCACCGAGCCCGACACCGGTGAGCTGGGCCAGGTGCGCGGCCTTGTCGCGCGCGTCGCGTACCGCCAGTTCCCGCGCCTGACGGAGCGCGGCGGCGGGATCGGCGACCGAGAACGTGACGCTCGTGACGACGTTCGCGCCGGCCTGCACCGCTTGGGAGAGGACCTCCCCGACGCGCTGCACTGGCTGGAACTCGACCTCGACCACGTGCGTGACCCGATACCCGATCACGGGTGTTTCCGGACGGTTCCAGTCCCGCTCGACCACGATGGAGTAGACGACCGTCTTGATCTTGTTGTCGGGGATTCCAGTCCGCCGGAAAACTGCCAGGATCTCCGTCATCCGGCTCTGGACAACGCGCTGGGCCGTCGCGGCGTCCGGATCGAACACCTCGACCCCCAGCGTGAGGTGTGCGACATCGGGCGAGACAGCGACCCGCCCCTCTCCGACGACGCTGATGGTGCGCTCGGACGCTTGCGTCCCTTGGGCAGCAGCAGGACTCGCCGAGCGGAAGGAGCTCGCTCCCGTGAGCACAGCCCCGACGGCGAGGACGACCACCAGTGCGAGCGCACCGCTCAACCAACCTCGGCCCATGCTTCGTCTCCTTTCCGAGCCTCACTCATCGACACTCCGAAAGAGAGACGAGCGAACGGGCGAGGAGGTTCCACGCTCTCGTCGCTACAGCCGCACGGCGCCTCGGTTCCTGCGCAACGCTGGGAGCAGGAAACCGATGACCAGTCCAGCGAGCGTCAGCAGGCCGAGCAACCCGATCGCGCCGTACAGGACGAGCCGGCCAACGGTACCGAGGTCGGGCGAGAATTCGCTCTCCGAGGGGGCAGACTCGGTAGTTCCCTGCGCAGTAGGGAGCTGCGCGTCAGCGACCGCACTGCCGGTCGGAGTGGGCTCGGTCGCAAAGCTCTGCACGCTGGGTAACGTCGTTTCTTCCGGACCGCCCATCTCGGGTGTCTCGGCCGCAGCTGCACGGAACTCGGCAGCAGGTGCCGCCGGCGCTGCAGCGTGCTCCTCGCGCGTGCCGGTGCCTGGTGATGGCAGCAGGGTCGTCGTCGCCAAGAGGATCACGAGCAGCGTGGCCGCGAGGGCTGTGCCGACGCGGGCCACTCGTTGGTAGCGCCACCACCAGGGAGCTCGGGTGAGCACCGCAAGCGAGCGAGGATCCACGACCAGGTCGCGCGACAACCGCGGCGCTGGGAGCGAGCGCAACGCCGCACTGATCCTCCTGTACTCCTCCCAACGCGTGCGGCACTGGTCGCAGGCAGCGAGATGGGAGGCAGCGGCCGGGTCCGGTTCCTCCGTCGCCAGCAGTGCGAGATGCTCTTCGCTGAGGTGGGTCATGTCGTGGCTCATCAGTCATCGAACCTCATCGAGTGTCAGATGTCCGATCGCTCGTTTCGGGCTCCCCATGAGGGAGACGACCGGTGAGTTCGAGGAGTTCCCTCGCTCGTGGATCTGCCTCCAGCAAGGCACGCAGACGCATGCGCGCCCGGGCGAGACGCGACTTCACCGTACCGATGGGGAGAGACAGGATCGTCGCCACTTCGTCGTAGGGAAGCCCCTCGACGTCGGCCAGCACGACGACCGCACGCTGCTCCGGTGGAAGCTGCGCCAGTGCTGCTTCGAGCGCCTCGACGAGGCCGAGGTGCTCGACTGCTGAGCAGACCGTCGGCTCCACCGGCCGCTCCGGTGCCAGCTCCAGCGGCACCTGGCGCCGGCGCCCAGCCGCCCGCAGCTGATCGAGCGCCGCATTGGACGCGATCCGCAGGACCCAGGCTCGGAAGTTGTCGCCGCGCAGCCGGTCGAGCGAGAAATAGGCCCGAACGAAGGCCTCCTGCGTGACGTCTTCGGCAGCGTCCCGGTCACCGAGGAGCCGGTACGCCACCGCGAAGACCAGCCCCTGATACCGGCGGACGAGCGCCGCAAAGGCCGTATGGTCACCGGCCCGCGCCGCTGCGAGGAGCGACGCATCGGAATCGGACGTCGCCATCTTCCGGGTCATCCTCCCCAGCCTGGAACGGTACTCGGGAGCGGCCATGGTGTCCAGTCGACATGCCTAGCCAACACCTCACCAGGACTGGTTCTGCGGAGCCAGGCATCGCCGGTGAGGCGACTGCCGGGGGCGCTTCGTCCCTCGGGACAGATAGCCCGAAAGTCCTATGAACGAGCTAGCGCGAACTGCCGTACCTGCTGAAGGAGAAGAGTGTGAAGGCGGGAAGGCATGGCCGCATGGCGACGAAGCAGAATCGACCGAACGGCATGACACTTCTCCTGGCAGACCCACAGGCTGCTGTGCGGCAAAGTCTGCGGCACTACCTGGAGGCCACTGTCGGGCTTCGGGTCGTCGCCGAAGTCGGGGAGTTGGCCCGGGCAGCGAGTACCATCGAGTGGCAACAGCCCGACCTGGTGCTGCTCTCCGCACAGTACGGATCCCCGCTCGTACGGTTCATCCGCGCGATCCGACGCACACCAGCTGTTCCCGCGCTCGAAAAACTCCCGGCGCCGAAGGTCGTCGTCTACGGACTGGGGAACGAGGACGAGTTCGTGCTGGCGTTGGCTCGCGCTGGCGTCGACGGGCTGGTCGCGGCGGAGGCTGACGTCCAGGAGCTCACCGATGCGATCCGAGCGGTGGCACGTGGCGAGAGCTACGCCAGCGCACGGTTCAGTGGGCTGCTGCTCCGGGAACTGCAACGCTGGAGCATTCTCCAAGAGGCCCAACCAGGCGTCCGCCTGACACGGAGAGAGACACAACTGTTGCAGCTGGTCGCCTCCGGACTCAGCAACAAGGAGATCGCCGAAACGCTCTGTCTGGCTGAGAGCACCGTCAAGAACCGCCTCTCGTTGCTCTTCGACAAGCTGGGCGTCAAAGACCGAACGCAGGCGGCGATCTTCGCGCTGGCCAACGGCGTCCTGCACCAGCCGCTCGTGGTCGATCGCCAGTCGCTCCCGGAGGCATAACGCTCACGGCCGAGCCAGGCCGAACTGCTCCAACCAGCTCGCCCAGTTCGGCCGCGGCATCGGGGTCGGTGCTGGGGTCGGTGGAACGGTCGGGGGTGGCGACTCGCGCCAGCGGACCAGCAACACCGTTTCCCCCGGGTAGGTGAGGTTGAGCTCGCGGCGCGCCGTCCGCTCGACGTACGCGCGGTACCGCTCTCCCTCCAGCGCGGCCAGCTGACGCGCGAGGTCGTCACGCTCGGCGAGCAGCTCAGCCAACGCCTGCCGCCGTTCCGCGACCTGGGCTTCCAGCTGGCGGGCTCGCCAGGCTTGTTGGCCAAAGGCGACGACGAAATAGAGCGCCACTGCGAAGCCGACGCCGACGAGGATCGCGTTGCGGAGCCAGAGTAACGACGCCCGCACTGCTCAGACCTCGACCGCGAGGGTCGGCCACATCGTGTGCCACGTGGTCGCCTGCTCGTAGGCGTGGGCGACCCGCAAGAGCGTCAGCTCGTCGAACGGCCGCCCCATGAGCTGGAGACTGACCGGCAGCCCGTGCGCGAAGCCGCAGGGAACGGCGATGGCCGGCAAACCGGCCATGTTGGCCGGAATCGTGAAGACGTCGGAGAGGTACATCTGCAGCGGGTCAGCCGTACGCTCACCCAGCCGGAAGGCGACCGTCGGTGACGTCGGTGCAGCGATGACATCGACCTGTTCGAAGGCGCGGTCGAAGTCCCGCTTGATCAGCGTCCGCACCTTTTGCGCCTTCACGTAGTAGGCGTCGTAGTACCCGGCGCTGAGCGCGTATGTCCCGAGCATGATCCGCCGCTTGACCTCGGGGCCGAATCCTTCCCCGCGCGTGCGGAGGTAGCGCTCGAGCAGCGTCTCGCCTGGCAAGCTCAAGCCGTACTTGATGCCGTCGTAGCGGGCGAGGTTGGCGCTCGCCTCGGACGGCGCGATGATGTAGTAGGTCGCGAGGGCGTATTCGGTGTGCGGAAGCGAGACCGGCACCAGTTCCGCTCCGAGTTCCTGGAGCGTGGCGAGCGCCCCCTCGACCACCTGCTCCACGGCCGGATCCATGCCCGCGACGCGGTACTCCGACGGGATACCGATGCGGAGCCCGCGGATGTCGCCCGTCAAGGCAGCGCGATAGTCGGGAACGGGAGCCGGTACGGACGTCGAGTCCGCCGGGTCATGGCCAGCGATCGCCTGCAGGAGGATCGCTGCGTCCTCGACGGTGCGAGCGAACGGTCCGATCTGGTCCAAGCTGGACGCGAAGGCGATGAGGCCGAAGCGTGAGACGCGACCGTAGGTCGGCTTGAGCCCGACGATCCCGCAGAAACCGGCTGGCTGGCGGATCGAGCCTCCCGTGTCGGATCCCAGCGCGAGCATCGCTTCCCCGGCCGCGACGGCCGCCGCTGAGCCACCGCTCGAGCCGCCTGGCACCCGTTCCAGGTCCCACGGGTTGCGGGTCGGGCCAAAGGCAGAATTCTCGGTCGACGACCCCATGGCGAACTCGTCGGTGTTCGTCTTGCCGACGAAGACCGCACCCTGCTCGCGCAGGCGAGCCACGACCGTCGCGTCGTAGGGCGAGACGAAACCGGTCAGGATGCGGGAGCCGGCCGTGGTGGGTGCGTCCACCGTGCACAGGTTGTCCTTCAAGGCGACCGGAATGCCGGTCAGGAGCGTCCCTTCGCCGCGCGCGATGCGTTGGTCAGCTTCCTCCGCCTGTCGGCGAGCCACATCGGGCGTCACCGTGATGAAGGCGTGGAGATGCGGTTCGAGCCGTTCGATCTGGGCGAGATGCGCTTCGACCAGCTCGACGGCGCTGACCTCGCTGCGATCGAGCAGGTCTCGCGCCTGGGCAACAGTGAGTCGGATGAGTTCGCTCGCCACCGTGTCACCCCTTCAGCTCTGTTCGAGCACGGCATGCACGCGGAAAAACCCGTCTTCGCTTTCCGGCGCGTTGGCGAGTACCGCCTCCACCGGTAGCGACGGACGCACCTCGTCGTCGCGCCACACGTTCTGGAGCTCGATCACCTGCGCCGTCGGCGGAATCGCCTCCGTGTCCAACTCCTGGATCCGGCTGACATGCTCGAGGATCGAGGACAACTGCTCGCGCATCCGCTCGCGTTCTTCTTCGGTGAGACCTAACCGCGCGAGCATCGCCACGTGGTCGACGATTTCTCGACTCAACCGCATCGGCAACCCCTCCCCGTTGCTCCGGCGGCAGTGTAGCACGCGGCTGCTCAGTCCTCCGGGAGTCCGTTGCGCGCGATGACGTCGCGGTACCAGGAGAAGCTGGCCTTCGGGATGCGAGCCAGCGTCTCGTAGTCGACGTAGACGATGCCGAACCGCTTGCTGTAGCCGTGTGCCCACTCGAAATTGTCCAGCAGCGACCAGACGAAGTACCCCCGGAGGGGGACACCGGCCTCGATGGCTCGGTGCGCGGCCTCCAGGTGACGAGCCAAGTAGGCGATACGGCGCTCGTCGTGCACCGTACCGTTCGCCAGCTCGTCGGGAAAGGCAGCACCGTTTTCGGTGATGTAGAGTGCCCGCGGCTGGTAGTCGTGGTGGAGCCGCCGCAGGAGTTGTTCCAGCCCTTCCGGGACGACCGGCCACCCCATGTCGGTCAGCTCGTAGCCGCGGGCGCGGAGTTCGTCCACCGAAAGGGCCTGCAGGCCGAGCGGGTTGGACGAGTCGGGGGGTGCGGCACGGACGAACGCGGGCGCGTAGTAGTTGACGCCGAGGAAGTCGAGTGGTGCGGCGATCTGGCTGACGTCCTGCTCCGGTGGATCGTAGTACGGTGCGAGCAGCTCGCGGACGTCAGCCGGGTACCCGCGGCCGAACACCGGATCGAGGAACCAGCGGTTCAACAGGCCGTCGAAGCGACGCGCTGCTTCCTGGTCGGGGTCGGAGGCGGTGGCGGGCACCACCGGCGACAGGTTGAGCGTGATACCGACCGCGGCGTCCGATCGTACAGCGCGGATGGCATGTGCTGCCAGGCCGTGCGAGACCAGCAAGTGGTGGCTTACCGCGACGGCCACCGAGAGATCCTGGATCCCCGGCGCGTGGACGCCTTGGTAATGGCCGAGGTACGCGACCACCCAGGGCTCGTTGTGCGTGATCCAGTAGCGCACGCGGTCACCCAGTCGCCGCGCGACCGTCTCCGCATAGGCGGCGAAGGCTTCGACCGTCGCGCGGGCAGCCCACCCGCCTCGGTCTTGCAAGGCTTGGGGGAGATCCCAGTGGTAGAGCGTCACGACCGGTACGATACCGGCTTCGAGCAGGGAATCGACGAGCCGCTCGTAGAAGGCGAGCCCGCGCTCGTTGACGCGACCCGTACCCTGCGGATAGATGCGCGGCCAGGCGAGCGAAAACCGGTAGGCCCGCGCACCCAGGTCGCGCATGAGGCGGACGTCTTCCGGCCAGCGGTGGTAGTGGTCACAGGCGACATCACCGGTATGACCGGCGAAGGTCTTCCCCGGTGTGTGGCTGAAGGTGTCCCAGATGGAGGGTCCGCGTCCGTCGACGTCGACCGCTCCCTCGATCTGGTACGCGGCGGTCGCCGTACCCCAGAGGAACCCGGCAGGAAACTGGCGCATCACCGTACCCCCTTGCCGCTCAGCGTCATCGCCCGCAGCGGTCAGGATAACTCGACGGCGTCGAAGATCGCTTTGGCCGCCTCGAGACGACGCACGTCGTCGGGGCTCAACGGGGAATCCGCTCCCGCAGGCTCGTCGGGAACGGATCGCTCTTCCGGCGATTCCCCGTGGGATCGGTCGGACCGCGCCGATGACGAGGTTTCCCGTCGGAGGGTAGCGATCTCCTCGGGCGCGACGCAGACGACGCGACACTCGCGGCCGAGGTGGCGGGCAAGGACACGCTCGATCACGCGGCGGAGGTCCGTTTCCTCGTTGATGCGGCGGCGGTGGAACTCGTACGGGGCCACCAGAACCACCTCTTCACCGCGGATGAGTCGCGGTTCGGCATCGGCCAGGAGCGCCGCAGCCTTGCTGTTGGCACTGCGCAACTCGCGCCGGATCGCCGCCCAGCGGAGCAGGAGCTGCTCGAGCAACGCCTCGTCGTCAGCCGCGCTGATCGGCTGGGTACGCGACGACGTCGGACGGACCGGCGGAGCCGCTGGAGCAGGAGGGCGGCCGTCGCTACGCGGGGCAGCAGCCGCAGGTTGTACCGGCGCTGGTGCGGGCGGACGTGGCTGCGACGCGGGCTCGGACGGCGCGGTAGCAGCTTCTCCGGAAGCTACTCGCTCGAGCGAGAGGATCGCTTCCACCACGGCGAGTTCGAGCAAGAGTTGCGGATCCACACCGGTCCGCGGCAGGGGAAAGTCGAACCCCGTGAGACGCCGCAGCACAGCCGCCAATTCCGCCAGCGTGAAACGCTGGGCCAGCGCGACTGCCTCCTCGGAAAGCAACGGATCGTGCCCGTCCGCCCGGACGTAGAGCAGGCTGCGCACGAACCCGACGAGGTCGCGACTGAACTGGTGGAGGTCGTCGCCAGCGTCGGCTGCGGCAGCGATGCAGCGCAGCGCCCGCCCGGCGTCGCGATCAGCGATCGCGGTGACGACCTCCACCAGTCGCTCGGAGCGACTGCTGCCGAGAATTTCCAGCGCTCTGTCCAGCGTCAGGGGGTGGTCACCAGCTGAGTCACCGGCGAAGACGACCAGCCGTTCCAGGAGGCCGAGCGCGTCCCGCAGGCTACCGGTCGCCCGGCGCGCCACCAGCACGAGGACAGCGTCGTCGACCTGAATCCCCTCTTGCGCGCAGACGTGACGGAGCCGCTGGACGACGTGGTCGATGGGGAGCCGGCGGAAGTCGAAGCGCTGGCAGCGGGAGGCGACCGTCTCCGGCAGTTTGTCCGGCTCGGTCGTCGCCAGGACGAAGACGACGTGCGGCGGTGGTTCTTCGAGTGTCTTCAGGAAGGCGTTGAAGGCATCGCGCGTCAGCTGGTGCGCCTCGTCGATGATGTAGAACTTGGTGCGTAGTTCGACCGGCGCATACTTGACCTTCTCTCGCAGATCGCGGATGTCGTCGACACCTCGATTGGAAGCGGCATCGATTTCGACGATGTCGACCGCGCTGCCAGTGGCGATGGTGCGACAGGCCGCACACTGGTTGCACGGTCGCTGCCAGGGATCGGGATGCAGGCAGTTGACCGCCTTGGCCAAGAGACGCGCGGTACTCGTTTTGCCCGTCCCGCGCGGGCCGCAGAACAGGTAGGCGTGCGCGATGCGGCCGAGTGCGACCGCGTTGCGCAGCGTGCGAGCGATCGCCTCTTGGCCGACCAACTCCTCGAAGGTCTGCGGCCGGTACTTCCGGTACAATGACCGCGACTGCAGGCTGGTCTCGCGGGACGAGTCCATCGTTGGGGCCTCTCCGAGCGGTGACGCACCGCGAGCGTCCGTACAGGTAAGCATACGCGGGACGTGCCAAGCGGGCAAATGGGGACGCTCTATCTGGTCGGGACTCCGATCGGGAACCTGGAAGACATCACGCTGCGAGCGCTGCGCATCCTGGGCGAGGTGCAGCTCATCGCAGCGGAAGATACCCGGGAGACACGCAAGTTGCTCGAACGGTACGGCATCGCGACGCCGCTCATAAGCTTCCACGCCCATAGCCGCCCAGCACGGACACGCCAGCTGCTCGCTGCCTTGGAGGACGGGGACGTGGCGCTGGTGAGCGAAGCCGGTATGCCCGGTATCTCCGACCCCGGTGCCGAACTGGTACAGGCGGCCGCCACAGCTGGCCACCGTGTGGTGGTCGTCCCTGGTCCGTCGGCAGTGACAGCAGCTGCAGCCATCTCGGGACTCGTCTCCGACGGCTTTCTCTTCACCGGCTTCTTGCCGCGGCGCCAGCGGGAACGACGCGAGCGGTTGGCCGCAGTGTCGGCTCTGCCCTATCCGCTGGTCGTGTTCGAAGCACCGCACCGGCTGCGTGAGACGCTGCAGGACGCGCTCGACGTCCTCGGCGACCGCCCCGCAGTACTCTGCCGCGAGCTGACCAAACGGTTCGAGGAGGTGCAGCGTACGACGCTCGCCCAGGCATCGGCGTACTACGCGCAGCACGAACCGCGCGGAGAGTTCGTCCTCGTCATCGCGGCGGGCACGGAACGGCCTGGGCCGCCGAGTGAGGAGACGGTCGAGCGCCTCGTCGCTGACCGTCTGGCGGCCGGGGAACCAGCGAGCACCGTCGCCCGCGAACTGGCGCGGGAGATCGGAGTACCGCGGCGAGAGCTGTATCGGATCGCGATTGCCCTCCGGGCAGCACAGGCGAACGCGCGAAGACGCGGCGAGAAGGGAGACGGGGATGAGCAGTGAGGTGGCCAAGACCGAGGAGCGGCTGCCGCTCGATGGCGTGACCGTCCTGGAACTGGGACAAGCCGTGTCCAGTCCGTTGTGCACGATGCTGCTCGGGGACCTCGGCGCCGACGTCATCAAGATCGAGCCGCCCCAGGGAGACCCGGCCCGCGGATACGGTCCACCGTTCGTCGCTGGGGAAAGCCCGTACTTCCTCTCGGTCAACCGGAACAAGCGCAGCGTGGTGATCGACCTCAAGCATCCGGAGGGAGCTCGATTGGCCAGTGAGCTGGCTGACCGAGCCGACGTCCTGGTGACCAATTTTCGCCCGAGCGCCATGCAGCGGCTCGGCCTCGACGAGCCGACGCTGCGGCAACGGAACCCACGGCTCATCTATTGTCAGGTGACAGGGTACGGCCCGCGTGGACCCTGGGCCGACGTGCCGGCCTTCGACCAAGTCGCGCAGGGCATGTCCGGCCTGATGAGCGTGACGGGTAAGCCGGAGAGCGGTCCCGTCCGCGTCGGTATCGCCATCGCGGACATCCTCGCCGCCCTTTTCGCCACCTACGGCGTCCTGGCTGCCTTGTACGAGCGCGAGCGGACCGGTGTAGGGCAACGAGTCGATACCTCGCTCCTCGGTGCCGTCATCGGTGTACTCACGTTTCAAGCCGGTCGCTATCTCGCCGACGGCAGCGAACCGGGCCTGGAGGGGAACGATCATCCGGTCGCAGCACCTTACGGGACGTTCCGCTGCGCCGACGGGTACATCAACATCGCCATCGCCAACGAGCAGATGTGGCGTCGACTCGCCGAGGAGGTCGGGCATCCCGAATGGGTCGACGACCCGCGGTTCCGGACCAACGCTGACCGCGTCGCCAACCGCGCCGCGATCAACGCCGCGCTCGAAGAGGCCTTGCGCACCGACACAGTCGCGCGCTGGGTCGAGCGCCTCAGCCGGGCTGGTGTCGCCTGCGGCCCGATCTGGACGGTCGGTCAGGCACTGGAGAGCGAGCCCGTGCACTACCTCGGTATCGTGCAGACCGTAGAGCACGCGCTGGCTGGCCAGATCCGCCTCGTCGGACCAGCAGTCGAGCTCTCGCGGACGCCGCCGGTCATCCGGCGCGCGCCACCGCTCCTAGCCCAGCATACCGGTGAGGTGCTCGCCGAGTTGGGCTACGACGAAGCAGCGATCGCCGCGCTCGCCGAGCGTGGTGCGGTCGTCCTGGGCCCGGTCACGCGGGAGCGAGCTGCTCGATGAGCCATCTGTCGTTCGAGCGCACAGGTGCGGCGGCGACGATCGTCCTGAATCGGCCCGAGGCCATGAACGCGCTCACGCTGGCGATGTGGCGAGAACTGGCGGAAACGCTGCGAGCGTTGAGCGCCGACCGTCGGGTCCGCGTCATCGTCCTGCGTGGGGCCGGTGAGCGGGCCTTCAGCGCAGGTGCCGACATCCGCGAGTTTCCGACGCTCCGTACTGGCCAGGCAGCGGCCGCAGCCTATGACCGGGCGGTGGCGGAAGCGCTGGACGCGATCGCGGCAGCACCGCAGCCGGTGCTCGCGGCGATCCGAGGTCTCGCCGTGGGTGGTGGACTCGAGATCGCCGCCGCCTGTGACCTCCGCATCGCCAGCGACGATGCGCGCATCGGCCTACCGATCGGGCGGCTCGGCGTGATGCCTGGTCTCGGAGAGTGCCGCGCGCTACTGCGTCTCCTGCCGCCCGGGAAAGTCGTCGAACTGGTGCTGCGCAGCGACCTGCTCGATGCCGAGGAGGCGTACCGGTGGGGACTGGTGACCGAGGTGGTCGCAGCAGCCCGCTTCGAGGCGCGGCTGCAGGAATGGATCGAGCACCTCTCGGCGCTCTCGCCCGATACCGTCCGGGCCTGCAAGAGTGTCCTGCGGCTCGCGCTGTCCGGCGCGACCGAAGCGGACGAGCGCTACCAGGGCTTGCTCGCTTCAGTGTACGAGGGTGAGTACTACCGCGAGGGGGTACGAGCCTTCCTGGAGAAGCGCACGCCGCGTTTTTCCCCACCGTGACCACAGGCGCATGAGGGTGATCCGGGCGATAGCGAGCGCCGCGAGGCGGTCAGGGCGGCCCGGTCGACCGGAGCTGCTCCGAGCGGAGCGCGACGAGTGGGTGGACCTGCCCGTCTGCGCTCATTGTTGGATGAGCACGACTGTGTAGTAGTGCATGCCGTCTACGCTGGTCGCCTCGGCGACGCCGAAGTGCGTGAACCGTGCATCGAGCAGGATCGCACGGTGTGCTGGGCTGGCGAAGAGCGACCGTGCAGCCTCGCGGGCTGTCTGGTTGAGAGGGAAGTTGTTGCGCTGTAGCGTCTCACCGGCGAAGCGCCAAGGTATGCCGGTGGCAGCGAACAGGTCGAAGGCTGTCTGCCCCTCCGGTGACGTGTGGGCGAAGTAGCCGCGGCGTGCCATGTCGTCGCTGCGGTATTGTGCGATGGCTGTCAGCGTCGCCTCGAGCGCCAGTGGGGCGAGACCGTGGGCGCGGCGCTGTTCGTTGATGAGCTGGGCGAGCTCGTTGGCGAGCGAGTTCGCCTGATAGGCGACGTCGCGCGCCCGTTCCCCCCAGACCTGGGCGCCCAGCCGGCCGAGCAGGACGGCCCATTCGGTACCGGCATTCTGCGGGTGATACTCGAAGCGGGCACGTTCGAAGTACTGAACGAGGAGACCGTCTTCCCAGAACGGCTCAGTGATCGGATAGCCGAACAAGCGGACACCGCCGCGACGCTCCCAGTAGGTGAGGAATTCCGGTGCGATGTGGTGGCCTGTCTCGGGGACGTAGCGGCGTCCCGGTTGTGGCGGGACGGGTCGCAGGTCGCGTCCCTCGCGGACCGCGATCTGTTTGCCGAGGTGGCCGAGCAACACGGCGTACTCGGTTCCGGCGTGCTCGGGATGGAACTCGAATCGTTGCCGCTCGAAGTACTGGACGAGCAACCCGTTCTCGAAGGTGGCTGGACCCAATGGGTAGCCGAACACAGGGACACCGCCGTAGCGGTCGTAGAACTCGCGGAAGACGGGTGCCACCTCGTAGCCGGTCGGGCGAGCAGCCGCGACACGTCCGGGTGCGACGGCGAACGACGTGCTGAGGACGAGCGAGAGTGAGGCAAGGAGTATGATGAGGAGTCGTTGAGGCATCGACGCTTTCCCTCCCGGGCCGGTTCCGCTTCCGGCCGTCAGGAGAAAGCGATCGACACGACGCAGCCCCCGCGACAGAGCGAGATGGGTGAGGGAATCCTAGGGGTTTCGGCACAGACGGATCCTAGCGACACCTTCCTACGTTGGCTAGCCCGAAGCCTGATGTCCTGATGACCCGAGCGGTAGGATCGAGTAGGCGAGGAGTGTCAGGACGGTCTGCCCCATCACGCAGCAGTACGAAAGCATCGGTGACTGAGGTGGTGAGAGCGCGCGCCGTACTGCATGTCGACCTCGACATGTTCTTCGTCGCCGCAGAACTGCGGCGACGGCCGGATCTCCGCGGACGACCGGTGATCGTGGCCGGGCACGGCCCCCGCGCCGTGGTCTCCTCGGCCAGTTACGAGGCGCGGAGCCGGGGCGTCCGTTCCGGGATGGCGCTCGGTGAGGCGCTCCGTCGCTGTCCGGAAGCGACCGTGCTCCGCACCGACCCAGCGTATTACCGCGAACTCTCGGAGCGCTTCCGTCGCATCCTCGAGCAGGCGAGCGACCGCGTCGAGGTCCTCAGCGTCGACGAGGCCTGTCTGGAACTGGGCAAGCACGTGGCATGGCCGGAGACGGTGCGAGCCGCAGCTGTGGCACTGCGCTGGGAGATCGCGACGCGACTCGAACTGACAGCGACGATCGGATCAGCCACGAACCGGACAGTGGCCAAGATCGCGGCCGAACTCGCCAAGCCCGACGGGCTCCTCCTGGTGCCGCCCGGTACGGAGGCAGCATTCCTCGCGCCGCTCCCGATCGAAACGCTGCCCGGTATCGGGCCGCGGACGGCGAGCGAGCTCCGGAAGTTCGGGATCGAGACGCTCGGCACGCTCGCATCGGCACCGGTCGAACTGCTCGCGCGCATCCTGGGGCGAACCGCCGAGCGCGTCCGCTTCCTCGCTGCCGGTGTCGATCCCCGACCAGTCGGGGTAGGGACGAAGCTTCCGCGCTCGCTCGGGCACGAGGAGACGTTCCCGGAGGACCTGACTGCCGTGACCGCCCTGGACGCTGCGGTCCGGCGTCTGGCAGAGCGGACCGCCGCTGACCTCCGGCGCCAGGGACTGCACGGACGGACGGTGGTCGTCAAAGTGCGCTTCGCTGACTTTCGGACTGTGACGCGGCAACGCGCTCTGCCGGAACCGACGAGCGACGGAGCGGTGATCGGCGTTGTGGCACGCGAGCTCGTGCGGGCAGTCGTCACGCGGCAACGGGAGCCGGTCCGGCTACTCGGAGTCCGGGTGACGGGACTCAGCGAGCGTGCCGTCCAGCTCCCGTTGCTCGGTACGGAGACCCGCGATCCGCTGCGCCGCGAGCAGCTCTTGGCCATACTCGACGCCCTGCGCGCGCCAGCTTCCGGTGGAGCCGGGGTGGGTGTTCGAGCGGGACAGTTAATCGACGAAGCGGAGCGTCCAGGCCACCAAGGCGTCGAGGAACTGGCGGAGCAGCTGCCGCGTCGGCTCATCGACCAGCCTGCCGTCGCGAAAGAGCTGGGCTGCGTCACGCACGAGGACGTCCGGCTTGGGCAGGACATACGACTCGGTGGAGAGCAAGACCTGGCGCAGCGCCAGCTGCCCACGGACCGTTCCGAACTGGCCGGTCGTCGCGCCGATGATGCCGACCGGCTTGCGCCGCAGCGGACTGGTCGCTGGTGGGCGGGACGCCCAGTCGATCGCATTCTTCAGTGGGGCTGGAACGCTCCAGTTGTATTCGGGGGTAGCGATCAGCAGCGCGTCGGCTGCCGCGATCGCTTGCTTGAAGTGGAGGACGGACTCCGGTGGACCTGCCTCCTCGAGGTCCTGGTCGTACAGCGGAAGGTCGTGCAGCTCGTAGAGCTCGATGGTGACGCCTGGAGGAGCCAGCTCTTGCGCCGCGAGGAGAAGTCCGCGATTGTAGGAGTGCCGACGGAGGCTGCCTGGAATGCCCAGGATGCGCAGCGGTCGATGCGTCACGGTTCCTCCTTCCCGCCTGGTACGGTCCTCTTCTGCTGCGCGCTGAACAGCGTACCGCGCCACGCCGCGCGCGACCGTTGAGTGTGCCCGACTGGACGCGGGTAGCCAAGATGCACTGTTCTGCCGGTGGGTGGTAGCTACGGCTCGGACGCTCGAGTGGCTGTGCCCGTGTACCGAGCGACGGGTAGGGACGACGGCGGAGTGGTCACGTTCCGTGGACGATCGGGGCGGATGGCAGTGCAGTGGACGGTAGGCACGCGGAGCAGGAGCAGGGCACCGCTCTGGCGAGTCGTGCTCTTGGTCGGTGGATTGTTTCTCTTTGCGGTCGCCCTGGTGCTGGGCCTCCAGAGTGGGCTCGGCGCCTACTCCTGGGTGGTCTTCCATGAGGGAATCGCCCGCCACACGGACTTGACCGTCGGGCAAGCCACCATCGTCGTGAGCGCGGTGATCGTCGCCGTGAGCTGGTCGCTCGGGGTGCGGCCAGGCGTGGGGACAGTGGCCAACCTCGTGCTCGTCGGGGCTTTCATGGACGCGGTGCTCTGGTCGGAGAGCGTCCCGCGCGCGCCGTCGTTACCGCTCGCGGTCCTCGAACTGGCAGCTTCGGTGGTGCTGCTCGGTGTGGCGACGGGCATGTACATCGCGGCAGGGTACGGAGCGGGTCCGCGTGATAGTCTGATGTTGGCAGTGGCGCGCCGGTTCGGGTGGTCGGTCGGCTGGGTGCGCTGGCTCCTGGAGGTCACGATCACGGTGGTCGGTATCGCGCTGGGTGGGTCATTCGGTGTGGGGACCATCGTCGTCGCGCTGACGGTGGGGCCAGCAGTCCGCGTGGGGTTCCGACTGTTCGGCTTGGACCGGTTGGGGTTTCCGCGGAGCGAAGGAGGTTGAAGGATGGCAGGTCCGGACGGGTTCGCGGCGCTGCGACGGCGGCTGGTGCCGATGCTCAGGCACGTCGCCGAGACGCTGGCAGACCGCACAGCCCCGGGGTATCCCGTGTTGATCGACGACCCCGAGCAAGGGATCGTAGGACTGGCGCTTGCGCCGGGGTTCGGATTGTACCTCGTGCGCGAGGGGGACCGGCTCCTCCTGCGGCGCGAGCGCATCCTGCACCGGACGGCCGTGCACACTGCAGCGAGTCGCGAATGGTTCGGTGGTGAGCCTGAGGAGGAGACCGAGGAGATCGACCCCTCGATCACCGACGTCGAACTCCGCGACGAGGTGGCACGATTGCTGGCTGCCTGGCACAAGCATCCGCTCATCATCCGGCAGAGCGACAGTTGAGCGAAACGACACTGGGGACGCCGGGTGGCGTCCCCAGTGTTTCACGTGAAACATCGTCCTCAGCCCATGATCCAGCGATCGATCGCCCGCTCGTAGCTCACCAGCTCGTCTTCGCGGAAAAACAGACTGATCTCGTACGCTGCCTTCTCCGGGCTGTCCGACCCATGGATCACGTTCTGCCCGATCGTCAACGCCAGGTCGCCGCGGATCGTACCCGGTTCGGCCTGCGCCGGATCGGTCTTCCCCATCGTCTTACGCGTCACCTCGATCGCCCGCGGCCCCTCCACCACGCCGACCACCACCGGCCCCGAGGTGATGAAGGCAAGCAGGTCCTCGAAGAACGCCTTACCGCGGTGCTCGGCATAGTGCCGCTCCGCCAGTTCCCGGTCGATCCACATCAGCTTCAGTCCCACGAAACGCAGCCCGCGCTGCTCCAGTCGTCGCAGCACCTCTCCCACTAAACCGCGCTGCACGGCGTCCGGCTTCACGATGATCAGCGACCGCTCCACGCTCCTACCCTCCGACGACGAACGCGGGCGCCCGCGCGCCCGCCCTCATCCTGTTCCACTGTCCCTGAGCCTACTCACTCCGCAGACGCAACGCCAACTCGTAATACCGGGCAGCCTGTCCGGTCTCACCACGCCGCCGGTAATAGGCTCCCAGCGTCATCGCCGCCTGCCGTGCCCCCCGCTTCCCGCGGTGCACCAGCTCCTCCAGATACGGCACCAGTTCCTCTCCTCCACCCCGCTGGATGATCCGCTGTGCCAACCGCACCGCCTCCTCCTCAGCACCAGCCCCGACCAAGCGCCCAAACTCCTCGACGACAGAACTCGTCGCCTCTCGCGGCGCACCTTGGCCCGGAATGGCTCCTTCAGCGACCGCCTCCACACGGCTCACGCTTTCACCCACGGTCGCCTCGGCAGTCGCCTCCTCTCGCTCCTCCTCTTGGGCAGCACGGCCGAACCCCACAGCCTCCACCCCAACGCCCGCTCCCAGCAGCGGAGCCTCCGCCGTCTCCGGGCCGGGCAGAGCCACACCCTTCTCGCCGGCCTCTCCCTCGCCGACCGACACTGCGCGTTCCGTCGAAGCCCCTTCGACCGTCTCCTCGATCCCCTCCCACGCCAACGGCTCCAGGCCGCTCGCCTGCAACTCGGCGAGCACCGTCGTCCACCCCCGCTCCAACTCCTCGCTCGGACGCGCAGCTTCCACTTCTTCCTCGGACGGCAAGGTCCACACGGGCTCCACCTCGCCCGCTACGCCTTCAACCTCCTCAACCTCACCGACCGCACGAGACAGCGCTTCTTCCACCTCCAGTAGTTCGGCGAACTCGAGCCCAGCTTCCTCGCTCCCAACCGCTGGCCGCGCAGCCGCGAGCTCTTCGTCCGTCGGCAGCTCCCACAGGAGCTCCGTCCCTCCTGAAACCGCTGCCCACCGCTCCTCCACCAGGACCGGTTCGGCCATCCGCAACCAGGACCGTTCCTCCCACCGTTCGCGCGGCACCAGGCGCTCGATCGCCTCGCCCAGCGGGTCGAGTGCCCACAGGAGCTCCCGGTACCGCCGCGCGCTCGCCTCGTCGCCCCGTTCGCGCGCAGCCAAGGCGGCGACGATCACCGCACCGAGCATGTCCGGCCGCTCGGCGAATACCCGCTCCGCCTCCGCCGCCGCTTCTTCTCGTACCCCGAGCCACCACAGCGCGACACAGTAGCGTTGCCGCAGGTCCCACCGCGCAGGTGCCTCCTCCAGCACGGCGCGGCACTCTTCCGCAGCACGGGTCCACCACCCCTGAGCGACGTACCAGGAAGCGAGCGCCGCCCGCGACGGGAAGAGCTGCCCGCCGTCGTCATGCTCACCGGACCACTCCGCCAGCTGCGCCACCAGTGCCCGATCCCAGGGTGCACACTCCCAGGCGACTTGCAGCAGCGCACGGGCCGCCTCGCCGTCGCCGCCGCGCTGCCGCGCCTCCGCGAGCAGCGCCCAGGCCTCGCTGTCCTCCGGATCCACCGCGACCGCTCGGGCCAGTACCCCCTCGGCTGCTACCACGTCCTCTTCCAGCAGCAGCCGCCCCCAAAGCCGATAGGTCGCCACGGCCTCGGGCGCCGCCGCTCGCACAGCCTCGACGATCCCTTTCGCCTCAGCAACCTGCCCGGCTGTCAGCGCCTCGCGCGCCCTCGCTATCGCGTCGGCGAGCGGAATCGCGCCCATACTTTCCTCCACCTTCCGGCACAAGTATCGCCGCACCGCGAGTATACTCGAGCGGGTTCGGCATCCGCGTAGCCGAATCCTCCTAACTATTCCGCTTGCTGGCGCACTGGGAGGCATTGCAAGCTTGACCGTCGACGATAGAAGCCTACCGGACCCGCTCGGTATCCGCAGCGCAGCGCGCGCTGTACTGGTACGGGCCCGTTGGGTCGAACTGGACCAGACGGGTCTCCAACGCGTGCTGGAACGGCTCCCCTCACCGCTGCCGGACCTCCCGCAGTGGAACCATCCCCTCCACTGGCGCGGCACTCCCGATCAGACCGCGAACTACGTCCTCGTGCTCGATGCACTCAACTTCTGCTTCTGGGGCGAGCCCCGCTGGCGCATCCGCTACCGCGATCAGGTCTACGACGGCTACTGGGCACTAGCTGCCGTCCTCAAACGCGCTCTCGAACGCGGGCAACCGCTCTACGACCCGCGCTATCTCGACGCGCTCTCCGACGCTGAGATCGCCGCCCTCTTCACCGGCGAGGGAACCATTCCTCTCCTGCACTGGCGCATCGAGCACCTCCGCGAAGTTGCCCGTGGCCTGCTCCAGGCCTGTGATGGGCGCTTCACCGTCCTGATCCAACGAGCCCAGGGGAGCGCACCGGACCTCGTCGCCTCGGTCGCTCAGGTCTTTCCCTCTTTCCGCGACGTCGCCTCCTACGACGACCTCACGGTTCCCTTTTACAAGCGTGCACAACTGCTCTGTACCGACCTCGCCGGCGCCTTCGGGGGAGAAGGGCCAGGCAGGTTCCGCGACCTGCATCTCCTGACGGCCTTTGCCGACTACAAGCTGCCCCAAGTCCTGCGCTACTTCGGCGCCCTCCGCTACCACGACGACTTGGCGCGCCGGATCGACGCACGCGAGGAACTCCCGGCCGGTTCTCCCGAGGAGGTCGAGATCCGGGCGGCGACGATCTGCGCAGTCGAAGACCTCGTCGCTCGCCTCCAGGCGACCGGCCAGTCAGCCGCGGCTTGGCAGGTCGATTGGGCCTTGTGGCAACTCGGACAATCCCTCCCTCCCGACGCTCCCCCGTACCACCGCACGCGCACACGCTTTTACTGACCGGTTCCCTCACGCCGGAGTCGGGACACAGCCAAAAACCCGATCGGCAGCGCTGAACGCCCGTCGAGCGCGAGGTCGGCCAGCGCCTCCCCGATGACTGGCGCGAACTTGAAACCGTGCCCTGAGAATCCGCACGCCAGCGCGATCTGGCGCCACTCTGGGTGGCGATCGACGACGAAATGCGCGTCCGGCGTCATCGTATAGAGGCAGGTCACGCTCATCAGCAGCGATCCGTTTATGTCGGGGAAATAGCGTCCCAGAACGGCCAGCATCGCGCCGATCTCGTCTTCCGTCACCGTGCGGCGCACGTCGTCCGCCGTGCAGGTTTCGCCGTCGTCGTGCCGACCGAACTTGACCCCTTGCTCGGGGATCCACGGAAAGCCATAGTACTCTCCCTCCGGGACGTCGAGGAGGAAGATCGGCAGCCTGCCTGGCAGGAAAGGCTCACGTTCGCGCGGCTCGACGTGGATCACCAGGACACGCCGCACCGTGAGCGGCAGCCCGAGCTCGGCCAGGAGTTGCGGCGCCCAGGGGCCGGCGGTGACGATCGCCCGTTCTGCCCGGACCGTCCCTGCGCTCGTCTCCACCACCACGCTGTCTCCGTGGGCCGCCAACTGGTCCACACGGACGCCGAACTGCAGCTGCGCCCCGTGGGCGACGGCATCCTCGAGGAACGCTCGCCAACAGTCTTCGGCGAAGAGGATCCCTGCTCGTCCCTCGTACAGGGCCACGAAGTCTTCCGGCACCGCCAACGCCGGAAAACGCCGTCGGGCCTCGGCGGCGTCGAGCAGCTCGTGCGCCAGCCCGTGGCGCTGCGCGCTTTCCCGGGCGCCGGTGATGAAGGGACTGTCCGGTCGGCCGACGCTCACACCACCGGTGACCTGTAGGAGGCGACGACCGGTTCGTTCGCCTAGTTCCTCCCACAGCCTGTAGGCGCGCTGCACGAGTGGCACGTACTCTGGCGACTCGAAGTACGCCTCGCGGATGATGCGGGTCCGACCGTGCGACGAACCGCGCGCATGGAACGGCGCGAACTGCTCGATGCCGAGCACCCGGTACCCGCGTCGGCTGACCTCGGCGAGGGCCGCCGCACCCATGATGCCCAGGCCGATCACGACGACGTCGTACTGTCGGCTGGTCACCTTCTACCCCCTTCTCGTCAGCTCCTCCACACCCGCGCCGATTGTCCCACGCGTGGGTAGCGCGTGTGGAGTCCCGTGTGTCGATATCCCTGTGGAGAGAAATCGTCACCGTAGTCGGAGCAGTGGAACGTGTGGAAAGGCGTGAAACAGGCTTCGCGATGCGCATCCTGCGTGGTCGGACATGTGGAGAGTCGTCGGTGAAACGGGGGTACCTGGGGAAGAGCTCCCGGGTACTCCAGGCACACCGACAGCAGCGTCCACGGCCTATCCCAAGACGAGGAAGGACATTCCCACAGGTCAGGGGGATCACTGTGGACGATGCTGCCGGTTTTCCACAGAACCACCCGTAACTGTCCACAGGTGCGGGGCGGCCGCTCTCCGCCGTGTGCCGGCGTGGCACCAAGGCCGGAGTCCGATGCGGCAGCGTTCCTGGTTGCGGATCGGCGACGGTGGTCGCTGTGGTCAAGCACATCGACAGCGTGGGCAGCGCGCCCAGTGGACGCACCGCGCGTGCCGAGCGAAGCTCCACCGGCGTGCTGGTACACCCGCCCTTGCAGGTGGTCGGACGACGCGAGCGCAGCTGGAAGGAGAGGAGCCCACACCGAGGGTCAGGAGAAAGCCGCACCGTTCGCAGCCCATCTGCACGGAGCCCGTCGCGCGCCGTCTCCCGCTCGTCGAGCCCGAGCACACCGCGATGCGCGGGAGAATGCACCCTAGCGGCCCGCGCACGCTGTCCCCCAGCCAGTGCGAGTTCCCGGGCGCCTGCCCACCGCGGAGGAGCGCCTCTCCCTTCGGCCGTCTCGGTCGCAGACGGCACTCGAGTGCTGGTGAAGTCGTGGCACGCTCGGACCAGACGCACCATGGCGCGCTGGCGCCGGTCGCGTGACGCCTGAGGACTGTCCGGCGTTGACGGTGGAGTCGGGCAGGTCTACACTTCAGTGTGATGAAAATAGGACTTATTCTCGATTTCACGAACGAGGTTCGGTGTCTATGACAACGAAAACGACGCATGCCCGCTGCGAGGAGTCACTCGAGCGACTCCTCGAGCGGCCTGGAGTTGTCGAGGCAGCGTTCGACCCGGCTGGCGCCCGGCTGACGGTGCGCTATCAGGCTGGTAGCGATGCGGCAGCGGTCGAGGCCGCGGCCCGCCGTGCCGCACGGGAACTGGCTGCCCATCGTGGCCGAAACGGTCGTAGCTGCCCCGCCTGTTCGGATCCCTCCAGATCCCTCGTCGCTCGCAACGGCTCTCTCGATGCCCGCGACGTCCGCGTACTGACGGTTCATCTTCGGCCGCCGGATTCCGCCCGCGAGGAACGGATCCTCTGGTGGCAGCAGCACGGTCTCCTTCTCGCAACCGCTGCTACCGGTCTCCTCCTCGTCTCGGCGTGGTCGAGCGAACGTGCCGGGCTTCCTCCTTGGGTCTCCCTAGTGCTCTACCTCGCGACCTACGTGGCTGGTGGAGCCTACGCCACCTACCGGGCGGCCCAGGCACTTCTCCAGCTCACGGTGGATATCGACCTCTTGATGATCCTCGCTGCGGCTGGTGCCGCGGTGCTCGGTGCCTGGCCGGAAGGCGGGATCCTGCTCTTTCTGTTCTCGCTCGGTAACGCGCTCGAGCACTACGCGCTCGGCCGCACGCACCGGGCGATCCGCTCGCTGATCGCCTTGCGACCGGACACGGCGCTCGTCGTGCGGGACGGGGTGGAGCATATCGTCCCCGTGGAGGAACTCCTGCCCGGTGACGAAGTGATCGTCCGTCCGGGGGAGCGGATCCCGGTCGACGGCACGGTAGTGGCCGGTGACTCCAGCGTCGACCAGTCGGCGATCACCGGTGAGTCGTTGCCGGTGCACAAGCGTGCCGGCGACCCCGTCTTCAGCGGCACGCTCAATACCACGGGTCTCCTGCGCGTCCGCGTCGACCGGCCGGTGCACGAGAGCACGCTCGCCCGCATCATCCAGATCGTCGAAGAGGCGCGGCAACAGAAGTCGCGCGCGCAGCGCTTCGCCGAGTCGTTCCAGGGCAAGTACGCGGTCGGGGTCATCGCCTTTTCGTTCCTCGCCTTCCTTCTCCCGGTGCTGGCCGGTGCTGACCCAGGTGCGAGCTTCTACCGGGCGATGACCTTGCTCGTGGCTGCCTCGCCGTGCGCGCTCGTGATCTCGACGCCGGCCTCGATCCTCTCGGCCCTCGCGAATGCGGCGCGAAACGGTGTGCTCTTCAAGGGCGCTTTACAGCTCGAGCAGATCGGCGTCGTCGATGCGGTCGTCTTCGACAAGACCGGCACGCTCACGGTCGGTAAGCCGCGCGTGACCGAACTCGTTCCGGCCGAGGGAGTCGATCCCGCCGAGGTGTTGCGGTTCGTGGCGCCGGTGGAGTACCGCTCCGAGCACCCGCTCGGCCTGGCGGTGGTCGCCTATGCACAGGCCCAGGGCGTCTTCGACCCACAGAGCGCCGAGGTGGTGACGGCGCTCACGGCGATCCCTGGGCGCGGGGTGCGGGCGGAGCTGGGGGGTTCGACCGTCCTCGTGGGAAACGAGGCCCTCCTCACCGAGCACGGGGTCGTGGTGCCGGGGACGCTCCAGGCTGCGGCGGCGGAGCTGCGCGAGCGGGCACGGACCGCGGTCTACGCCGCCGTGGACGGGCGCGTCCTCGGCGTCATCGGGATCGCCGACGTCGTGCGGCCGGTTGCGCGCGAAGTCGTTGCCGAACTCCGTCGGCTCGGCGTGCGCCGCCTGGTCATGTTGACAGGCGACAACGAGCGGGCAGCCCGGGCCATCGCCCGCGAGGTCGGCCTCGAGGAGTGGCGAGCCGATCTCTTGCCAGAGGACAAGGTGGCGGTGGTGCGGGAACTCCAGGCGGCTGGCTACCGGGTGGCGATGGTCGGCGACGGCGTCAACGACGCGCCAGCCCTCGCAGCAGCCGACGTGGGCGTCGCGATGGGTGCTGCCGGAACCGACGTGGCACTGGAGACGGCCGATGTCGTGCTGATGAGCGATGACCTCACCAAACTGCCGTACGCGCTCGCGCTCTCCCGGGCAGCTCGGCGCGTCATCGTGCAGAACTTGACGATCGCGCTCGGTGTGATCGTCGTGCTCGTCGGCAGTATTCTCCTGCGCGGCGTGCCGTTGCCGATCGCGGTGGTGGGACACGAGGGGAGCACGATCGTGGTGGTCCTCAACGGCTTGCGGCTGCTGGCCTATCGCTTCCGGCCGCTCTCTTCGCGGGTCGCGAGTGCGGTCGCTCCCGCGTGATACGATAGGGCGTCGGGGGATGCGATGGGGCAGGTGGGGAAAGTTCTCGTCCTTACCAACGAATATCCGCCGTATGTGTACGGTGGCGCAGGGGTACACGTCGAGTACCTGACGCGAGAACTGGCGCGCCGCGTCGCCGTGGAGGTACGGTGCTTCGGCGACCAGGACATCGAGCAGCCGAACCTCCGGGTGCGCGGCTACCGTGGATGGGACGAGATCCGCCAGGCTGGCGACCGGCGGCACTGGTCGGCGCTCGATGCACTCTCGCGCGACCTCCTCATGGTGCGCGACCCGATCGACGCCGACGTCATCCACGCCCACACGTGGTACACCGATCTCGCTGCGCTCTGGGGGCGGCTCTTGTGGGACCGTCCCTACGTCCTGACGGTTCACTCCCTGGAGCCGCTGCGTCCCTGGAAGGCCGAGCAGCTCGGTACCGCCTACCGGCTCAGTTCCTGGATGGAACGGACCGCGATCGAGGTCGCCGATGCCGTCATCGCGGTGTCCGGTGCCACCCGTGACGATGTGCTGCGTCTCTTCGCTGTCCCGCCGGAGCGGGTGCACGTCATCCACAACGGAATCGACACCGAACTCTACCGGAAGACGGACGAGACCGAAGCGCTGGAGCGTGCCGGGGTGGACCTGCGCCGCCCCTACGTCCTCTTCGTCGGGCGGATCACGCGCCAGAAGGGTATCGTCCACCTCCTCGACGCGGTGCCCTTCCTCGATCCCGCCGTCCAAGTGGTCCTGCTCGCTGGTCAACCCGACACCCCGGAGCTGGCGCAAGCGGTCGAGTCGCGCGTCGCCGAGTTGCGGGCGCGCCGGAGCGGCATCGTCTGGATCCCCGAGATGCTGCCGCGTGCCGACGTCGTCCAGTTCTACTCCCATGCGACCGTCTTCTGTTGCCCGTCCATCTACGAGCCCTTCGGGCTGATCAACCTAGAAGCGATGGCCTGCGAGTGCCCTGTCGTCGCCTCAGCTGTCGGGGGGATCCCGGAAGTCGTCGTCGACGGCGAGACGGGGATTCTCGTGCCCGTCGAGGTCGATGCCGAGCGCGGCGAGCCGGTCGACCCGCAGGGATTCGCCCGGAACCTCGCTGCTGCCATCCAACGCCTCGTCGACGACCCGGAGCTGCGGACCCGGCTGGGGCGGAACGGCCGTGCGCGTGTGGAGCGCGAATTCAGCTGGTCGGTGATCGCCGAGCGCACGCTCGACCTCTACCGACAGCTGCGCTAGCGCTTTCCGACGCGTTCCGCTGCGGCAGCGCCTTCAGTCCTCGGGGGAGACTGCAGCCACTGGTACTGGCACCTCCAGCGGGTCCGGCAGCGATACCACGTAGGCCGTCCAGACGTCTGGTACCTGGAGGATTTCGTTCAAGGCTGCCTCCGGGATCGGGTCGTCGACGTTGAGGACCATGATGGCGTCGCCCCCGCGCTGGCGTCGCCCCACTTGCATCCCGGCGATGTTCACCTCGTACCGACCGAGGATGGTCCCGATACGGCCGATGATGCCAGGTCGATCCCGGTGGTGCGTGATCAGCATCTGCCCGGCGAGCGGCCGCTCGAGCGAAAAGCGGTCGACCTCCATGATGCCGGCGGACCGGTGGTCCCACCGTACCATGACGTGGTGCGGTGGATCGCCGTCCACCTCGAAGTTGAATTCCGGTACCGTCGAGGCACCAGTATCGAACCGCACGTCGACGAAGAGATGCAACTCCTGCGCGACCAAGCGGGCGTTGACCGGGGTGACGCGGCGGACCGTCCACCGCCGGAGCGCAGCGGCCAAGGCCACAGCCGTGGCGTGTTCGGCGATGTCCGGCGCCACCTGACCGTGCACAGTGACGAGGAACGTCGAAGGCTGCTCCGGCTGGAGAACGGCGATCAGGTGTCCGGCGGCTTCGGCTACCTGCGTCAGCCGCAGGAGTTCCGGCGTATGGAGCGACGCTGCTGGCAGGTTCACGGCGTTCGGCACGACCTCGCCGCGCAGCGCGGCCAAGGTCGTGGTGGCGATGATCTCGCCGACCGCTTCGAGCGCCTCCCGGCTGGAGCCACCGATGTGGGGGGTGAGGACGACGTTGGGGAGCCCGAAAAGTGGACTCTCGTAGGCTGGCTCCTCCGGGAAGACGTCGACACCGGCTGCCGCGATGTGACCGCTCCGGAGCGCCTCGGCCAAGGCGTGGACGTCGACGATCTCTCCCCGCGCGCAGTTGATGACGATCGCCCCGCGCTTCATGCGGGCGATCGCTCGGGCATCGAGCATGTGGCGGGTCTCCGGCGTCGCCGGCACGTGGAAGGTGACGATGTCGCTGTGCTCGAGGAGCGTCTGGTAGTCGACCGGTTCCACACCCAGCTGGGTAAACCGCTCGCGGGTGATGTACGGGTCGTAGCCGAGCAAGCGCACCTCGAAGGCGCGCAGCCGAGTCGCCACGACCGAACCGACTCGTCCGAGCCCGACGATCCCGACGGTCTTCCCCTTGAGGTCGAAGGGGCGGAAACGCTTGCGCTCCCAGCGACCGGCGTGCGTCGTGGCGTTCGCCTCGATGAGACACCGCGAAATGGCCAACATCAGCGCGATCGTGTGCTCGCCAGCCGACACGGCGTTCGCACCAGGAGCATTGAGCACCAGGATCCCGGCTTCGGTCGCTGCCTGGAGGTCGATGTTGTCGACTCCCGTGCCAGCTCGGGCAACGACGCGCAACCGCGGCGCGTGCGCGAGGAGTTCGCGCGTGACCTGCGTCTCGCTCCGGACGATGAGCGCGTCGGCGTCACGCAGCGCAGCGTAGAGCGCCTGCTTGTCGCGTCCATCGACCTCGATCACCTCGGCTTCGGCTGCCAGCCGCTCCAGTGCGCGCTGGTCGATGATGTCGCTCACGACGATACGGCGCCGCCGCGGCGTCGCCCCGTCCATCGATGCGATCGGCAGGGCGGCACCGGCGAGACGGAGGATCGACTGTGCAGCCGCCGTGAGGTCCGGTACGCGGACGACGAAGGGCGATTCACCTGGCGGTGCTGGTTCAGTTGTGAGCAGGAAGCACGTGATCCCGGCTTCGGCGTACCGCGTGGCGTGCCTGAGGCTGTCTTCGATAGCGTGCGTCACACCGAGTTCGCGGGCTGCCGTGACCTTGTCGTCGGTGAAGACGATGCGACACTCCGGAAAACCGTGCCGTCGCAGCCACTCTTCGGTCGTCGGCCGCGACCGCTCCGGCCGAGCGGTGATGATGACCACCCGGTCGCTGCCGAGCACCTGGAGCAGCTGTCGGAGCAGTTGCGGAGCGTTCGGTGCAGGATCGAGCAGTGTCGCTGGGCCGCCTGGGCCATAGACCCAGAGGCGGACCGCTTCCGGGACGTTGCAGCCGTGCGAGTCGACGAACGCCGTGTCGGGAAGCTGCATGCCCAGCGCCCGGTTGGCCGCTTGGGCCAGTGGCGCCGGGTGTTCCGTCAAAACCCCGTCAAGATCGAGCGCGAGTCGAATGAGCCGTTCCATCGTTCCCCTCCGGTTCTCTGCGTACGATGACGTGGACCGACCACGAGGCCGCAGCATGTCCATGACTGGATCCGCTGCGACCGGAACCGGAGGGACTACTGGAGCCGCGACCGGAACCCGAACCGGAACCCGAGCCCACCGCCGCAGTGAAGAAGACGACACCGTACGCGCTGCGAGTGGCGGTGTACTGGTCCATCGTCGTCGTTCCCTCCTCGTCGTTCGGTATTCCGTACGGCTGCGCCATGAGGCGCTCACTGTAGTATACGGGAACACACGGCCTGCGCAAGAGGGGGATGCACTTCGTGCACCCGCCCCAGTGTCGTTGCAAGCCATCTCGCCGCCACGGTCAGTTTCCGGGACATACGCCTTGTGGGCGGTTATCCCGACCGTCCACCCACGCGACTCAGAAGCGCTCGACTCGCTCCTCCGCTGGACAAGGAGGGGAGGGCGCTCGGTTCCGCGTCTCGTCCAGGCGACGGCGGGCCGTCGGTCCAGCGTCGGTAGTGCGGGCTGGCGACTCCGTGCGAGACCCCGCTCGGGTTCAGCGCTGCCGATACTTAGGAGAGCGACCGCGGAGCGCGATGCTACCGATCTTCGAATCCTGTCACTCCCCTCGACGTTCGGTGAACGTCGTCCAGCCGGCGCACTGTGCTCCATGCTTTTCGGATAGAGCCCTCTCGGCGCGAAGGAGCGGTGTTCTCCGCGTGCACGCGGGTGCCCCCGCCGATGTGGTCGAGAGGACCTGCCCCAAACTGGCGGCAGGTGTCCAGTCTCTCGCAGCAGGACGGCGCGTTCGCACTGGCCCAGCCATCGGCGGTCGACTACTGGAACTCCGGCAACCACTCCCGGTGTGTGGCCAAGAGTTCGTCGACCATGGCGCTGATCTGCTCGGGATCGAGTTCGGCTGCGGTGTGGGGATCGAGCAGCGCGGCCTGTTCCACGTAGGCACGCTTTCCGCTCAGTGCTGCCTCGACCGTCAGCGCCTGCACGTTCACGTTGGTCTGGATGAGTGCTGCCAGTTGCGGCGGCAAGCGGCCGATGCGGACTGGCTGCACGCCGTTGCGGTCGACGAGGCACGGGACTTCGACGCAGCACCCAGGGAGCAGGTTGTCGATCAGGCCGTCGTTCATCACGCTAGCGTTCACCACCCGCGGCTGACCTGTCTCGAGCGAGTGGATGACCAGTGCCGCGTATTCCTCCGAACGAGCGATCCGACCGCTGCGCACCTCTTCTGCCCACTGCGCACGCAGACGCGCCGCCTGCGCGTGCTGGCCGCTCGCTTCTAAGCGAGCGGCCAGCAGCCGCGCTCGCCGCGTCTCTTCGTAGCGGTCGAAGGCTGTCGGGTCGGGGTCGAGCAGCGCTGCCCGCATCTCCAGCCAATCGGCCAACTGCGCTTCGCAGCGGCGCGGATACTCGTCGAGCGGAATGTTGAAGCGCTCGATCAGGTCCGGGCGGTCGCGCTTGATGTACCAAGGAACATACTCGGCGAAGTGCTCGCTCGACTCGGTGACGAAGTACCCGAAGCGGCGGAAGACGTCGAAGCGGACCCGGTCGTGGTCGGGGACTTTCCCTTCCTCGAGCAGGCGGCGCAGCGCTGGATAGAGGTCGCGTCCCTGGTGCTCGAGGCGCAGGTAGAACGCCATGTGGTTGATACCGGCACAGACGTAGTTGACCTCCTCGGGCGGGATACCGAGGAGCCCGGCGAGGTACGCTGCCGTCCCCTGCACGCTGTGACACAGTCCGATCACCTTGACCCGCGTGGCCCGGCTCACTGCCCAGACGAGCATGGCCATCGGGTTGACGTAGTTGAGGAGCCAGGCCTCCGGACAGAGCTCCTCCATGTCGCGGGCGAGGTCGAGCATGACAGGGATGGTGCGCAACGCGCGCATGATCCCGCCGATACCGACCGTGTCGCCGATCGTTTGACGGAGCCCGTACTTCTTGGGGATCTCGAAGTCGATCACCGTGGCCGGACGATACCCGCCGACCTGGAACATGGTGATGACGTAGTCGGCGCCGTCCAGTGCGCGGCGTCGCTCGGTCGTCGCTTCGATGCAGGCACGTGCTCCGGCCTGCGCCACGACGCGGTGCGCCACCGCCTCGGTATCGTGCAGACGCTCCGGATCGATGTCCATGAGCGCGATCGTCGCATGGTGGAACTCGGGGAAATGCAGGATGTCGCGCAGGAGCGTCCGCGCGAACACCGTGCTGCCGGCGCCGATGAACGCGATCTTGACCATGCTTTCCTGCCCTCTCGGCTCGCGACCGTGATTCGGACAGCACGCAGTGTAGCCGTTCCGCCGGTTCGCGTCAGTGCACCGGTACGCAGTGCACTGAGGCTGGCGAGCTGTGAGTCCTGCCGCAGCGAACGGCTGCGGAAGAACCGCGATCCACGCTGCATCGCTGTCGGCTGCTGGAGACTGGACAGGCGGAACGGCCCCTCGTACACTGCCTCATGCAGGGTCGACCAACCGTTCTGAAGGGGAGGGAGCCATGCCGGACTTCGACTACCAGACCGATGTCCTCGTCGCCGGGAGCGGTGGCGCAGCCCTGGTCGGGGCCTTGGTAGTCAAGGAACATGGGTTCGAGCCGCTCGTCGTAGAGAAGACGGCCTACGTGGGCGGAACCACTGCCTGGTCGGGTGGTGGTCTCTGGATTCCGAATAATCCGGTCAGCCGCCGCGCGGGCTTGCGCGACTCGTTCGAGGATGCACTGCGCTACATGGACGAGGTGATCGGTGACGTGGGGCCAGCCTCCTCACCGGAGCGCCGCCGCGCGTTCCTCGAATACGGGCCGCAGATGGTGGAGTTCCTCGAACGCCTCGGCTTCCGCTGGCGCGCCTCGGTCGGCTACCCGGACTACTACCCGGAGAAACCGGGTGGCTCGACCTTCGGCCGCTCGATCGAGGGAGCCCTCTTCGACGGCACGCGTCTGGGTCCCTGGCTCGCCCGTCTGCACCGCTACCCGAACCTTCCCAGTGTCCCCTTGCACACGAACGAGGCGGCGAAGTTCGCGCTCGCGCTGCGCACGCCGAGCGGCGCGTTGACGGTCGCCCGGGTCGCCGGCCGGCTGCTGTGGTCGCGCCTGCGTGGGCGTGTCCCGCTGACGTTGGGCGCTTCGCTCATCGGGCAGCTCCTCGCCTTGTGTCTCGAGCGGAGCATACCGATCTGGCTGGAAACTCCCATACTCGATCTCCTGACCGAGGACGGGGCGGTGGTCGGGGCGGTCGTCCGGCACCAGGGGCGCGTCGTCCGCATCCGTGCCCGCGGTGGCGTCCTCCTGGCGGCGGGCGGCTTCGCCCACAACCGGGAGATGCGCGAGCGCTACCATCCCCACCCGATCACGACCGAGTGGACGAGCGCAGCACCCAGCGACACGGGTGACGCGATCCGTGCAGCCCAGGCGATCGGTGCGGCAGTCGCGCTCATGGACGATGCCTGGTGGGGCCCCACGGCGATCCTGCCGAACGGTCGACCGCTCTTCGTGCTGTGGGAGCGCTCGTTCCCCTTCGGCATCATCGTCGACTCCAGCGGACAACGCTTCATGAACGAGTCTGCCTCCTACGTCGACTGCGGTCACGCCCAGTACGAGCGTCATCGTGAGGTACCGGCCATCCCGGCCTGGCTAGTCATCGACGCCAAGCACCGCCGCTTCTACCCGTTCGGGTTCGTTCCGCCCCTTCTCACGCCGCGCTCGATGACGAGCGAACGCTTCCTCGTCCGGGCGCAGACGCTGCGCGAGCTCGCGTTCCGCTGCGGGATCGATCCGGACGGCTTGGAGCGCACTGTGCAGCGCTTCAACCGCATGGCTGCTGCCGGGAAGGACGAGGACTTTGGGCGCGGCGAGAGTGCCTACGACCGCTTCTACAGCGACCCGCGAGTGCGGCCGAATCCGAACCTGGGGCCGCTCGATACACCTCCCTACTTCGCGACCGCGATCTACCCGGGCGATCTCGGTACGAAGGGCGGGCTCTTGACCGACGAGTGGGCGCGCGTCCTGCGCGAGGACGGCCAGCCGATTCCGGGCCTCTATGCGGCCGGCAACACGACAGCCTCTGTGATGGGTCGCACCTATCCGGGCCCTGGCTCGACGATCGGTCCCGCCTGCACGTTCGCCTACATCGGCATGCTGCACGCTGCTCGCCGGCTCGCTGAGTCACTGGCCTCGACCTGACGCGCTACCCGCCGACGTGCGACGCCGCGGGACACCCCGATCGCTGTGGCGGCCGCGCGCGGAGCCTGAGCCAGCGCACCGCATTCTCGTCTCCCCGGCAGCGGCGGTCGACCTCGCTGGCCCGGATGACAGCTGGTACCGCGCTGGGCGCAGCAGCCTTGAGGCTGACGGCGCGATGCACAGGCGAGGCGTCGTCCGCGATGGCCTCTTGACAGCTCAGCTGATGACTCCTACGCTGAGAATGGAAGTCCCCTCGAGAAGTCGGCCGCAGCGCAGTGAGGGAGGTAGGGCATGTGGAAGCCGGAGCCGAGTCTCGCTGACTTGCGGTACGTCGTCGAGAAGGCCGGTCTCACGCCGGAGACCTTGCTGGCGGCATACCGTCAGATGTGCCTCATCCGCTCCTTCGAGGAGACGATCGCCGACCGCTACTACATCGGTAAGACGCCGCAGTTCAACATGGCGGCCGGACCGATCCGCGGCGAGATGCACCTGGCAGTAGGGCAGGAAGCGGTCGCCGTCGGCGTGGGGATGCACCTGCGCGATCCTGACGCCGTGGTCAGCACGCACCGGCCGCATCACCATGCGCTCGCCAAGGGGGTTCCAGCGGACAAGCTGGCGGCCGAGATCTTCGGGAAAGCGACCGGTCTGTGCCGCGGTAAGGGTGGCCACATGCACCTCTTCGACGCCGACCACCGCTTCTCCTGCAGCGGTATCGTCGGTGCCTCGTTCCCGCAGGCTGCTGGTGCCGCCTTCGCCTTCAAGTACCGCGGTGAACCACACGTCGCTGTCGCCTTCGCCGGGGAAGGTGCGGCCAACCACGGGACGCTCGCTGAGACGCTCAACGCCGCAGTCCTCTGGCAGCTGCCCCTCGTGGTCGTGATCGAGGACAACATGTACGCCGACTCGACGCCGAAGTGGCAAGCGCTCGCCCAGCCGCACCAGTTCCAGCGGGCGCTCGGTTTCAACGTGCCGTCGTATCTCGTCGACGGGATGGACCTGATCGACGTCTGGCGGGCAGCGAAGGAGGCGGTCGAGCGGGCTCGCGCGGGGTACGGTCCGAGTTTCATCGAAGCCGTCTGTTACCGCTACCGCGGTCACTTCGAGGGAGACGCCGAACAGTACCGCACGCGGGAGGAAGTGGAGCGCTGGCGCCAGCTCGATCCCATTCCCCGCCTCGGTGAGCGGCTCAAGCGCCTAGGCTGGGCGGACGACGCCACGCTCGAGCGTCTCCGCGCCGAGGCAGAGCAGGAAGTGGCGCGCGCGATCGCCTTCGCCGAGCAGAGTCCGTTGCCGGATCCGGAAGAAGCACTGGTGGGGGTGTTCCGATGACGCGGACGATGAAAGGGATCGCCTTCGCGATCGCGGAAGCGATCGACCAAGAGATGGCCGAACGTTCCGATATCGTCGTGCTGGGTGAGGACGTCACCTACTGGGGCGCCGTCTTCGGCTTCACTATGGGACTGCACGAGAAGTACGGTCGCGACCGCGTGATCGACACGCCGATCACCGAGCAGACCTTTTTCGGCCTCGCGTGCGGTGCTGCGTCGGTCGGCTTGCACCCGGTCGTCTCGCTGATGTTCGTCGACTTCCTCGGGGCCGGCTTCGACCAGATGTACAACCACATCGCGAAGAACCACTACATGTCGGGTGGCCAGTTCGCGATGCCGGTCACGATCGTCACGGCGATCGGCGGCGGCTACGGTGATGCGGCGCAGCATTCGCAAGTGCTCTATGGCCTCTTCGCACACGTCCCCGGCTTCAAGGTCGTCGTCCCAGCGACGGCCTACGACGCCAAGGGACTCACGATCGCGGCGCTGCGCGACCCCAACCCGGTGGTCATCTTCGGTCACAAGCTGCTCACAGGACTCCCCTTCCTTCCCTTCGAGGGGCAAGAGGAAGAGGTCCCGGAAGAGCGCTACACTGTCGAGTTCGGCAAGGCGGCCGTGCGGCGCGAGGGGACCGACCTGACCATGATCGCCGCCGGGCTCATGGTGCACCGCTGCCTGCGGGCAGCCGAAGAGTTGGCCCGCGAGGGCATTTCGGCCGAGGTCGTTGACCCCCGTACGCTCGTGCCGCTGGACACCGAGACGCTCGTCGCGTCGGCCCGCAAGACCGGGCGCGTCCTCGTCGTCGACGAGGACTACCAGAGCTACGGGATGACCGGTGAGGTTGCCTTCCAGGTGCAGGCGGGTGCGCTCGACGCCCTGAAGGCGCCGATCCGCCGGTTGGCGGTGCCGGACGTGCCGATACCGTTCTCCGAGCCCTTGGAGCGCGCGGTGATCCCGAGCGTCGAGCGGATCATCGCCGAGGCCAAAGCGTTGCTCGGGGCCGGGGCTCGCGCCTAAGCCATACGGTGCTGACAGCGCAGGGCTGCCGGGGAGTCCTTCCCCGGCAGCCTTGTGATGCCTGCGTCGTCGCTCGAGGGCAGGGTGCGTTTCAGCTCGCCTGGGCTGCTTCCGGTGGCCGAATGAGCAGCAAGGGAACGGTTCCCTCGCGGAGCAGGCGCTCGGCCACGCTCCCGAAGACGACGCGGCTCAACCCGCTGCGACCGTGTGTGGCCATGACGACCAGGCTCGGTTGTCGCTCCCGCTCGAACGCCAGGAGTTGCTCGGGAGCGATCCCCTCCAGGACGTGCGTCTCGACGCGCAGTCCCTCGCTCCGCAGCCGCTCGGCGAGTTCGTTGACGTAGGTCGTCGCCGCCTCGATGAGCTGTTCTGCCAGCTGGTTCAACACCTCGGCTGATGCTGGCGCTCCCGCTGGCACGCTCAAGAGGCTGTAGATCTCTGGTGTCTCCGCCACGCGCACCAGGTGCAGCGTCGCATCGAAGCGGCGAGCCAGCTCCTTCGCGTACGGGAGAGCTGCCTCGGCGAGCGCGGAGCCGTCGACCGGCAGGAGGATCGACTGCACGACACCCGGCTCCCGTTGCGGCATCGAGGAGCGGATCAGCAAGACTGGTATCCCCGCGCCCCGGACGACGCGATCGGCGACGCTCCCGAAGAGCCACCGTCCCAGACCGCTTCGGCCGTGCGTGGTCATTGCGATAGCTGGATCGGAAAGCTCCAGAGCGAGGTCGATGATCTCCGCAGCCGGATCACCGTACCGGACGGTGATTTCCGCTGGCAGACCGACCTGATCGGCGATCCGCGCCAGATAGTCCCGTGCCGCCGCAGCCTCGTCGGCAGAGGCGTTGATGTCGACCACGCGTACCAAGTACAGCGTGGCCCCGAAGCGCTCGGCGAGCACCTTCCCGTACGGGAGCGCAGCTTCGGCCAACTCGGATCCGTCGAGCGGAACCACAACCGATGCGATCATGATCCTCCCCTCCGTTCTCTCGCCGACACTGTCCTGCCGGCGCACGACCGGCGCCACCATCCCCGCAGACGCATGAGACAGCTCCAGCGAAGCATCACCAGCATACCATGCAGTCGGAAGGCTGTCAGCACCTGCTCGTTCCATTCCTGACGACGTTCCTCCCTCACACTCCGTGAGCGAGGTCGGCCACCTGCCGTGTCGGTCGAAGCGTCCGAGCGGCAGGTGGGTTATCATCCGCTCTGGTTCGGTCATGAACGGAGCGAGGAGGGTTCAGGTGGCGGTACGGATCCCGGTCGAAGACCTCCAGCGGTTCGTCACAACGGTCTTCACGCGTGCCGGGCTGTCGGAGGAGGATGCTGCGATCAGCGCCGAGATCTTGGTCGCGGCGGACGTCCGCGGCTTCGACTCCCACGGTGTGGCGCGACTGGATTACTACGTCAATCGTCTCGAAGCAGGCGTCATCAACCTGCGGCCCAACTTCCGTGTGGTCGCAGAAAGCGCTGCCACGATCGCATTCGACGCCGACAACGGCATGGGTTTTCCGAGCGGTTATCGGGCCATGCGACGGTGCATCGAAAAGGCCAAAGAGGCCGGGATGTGCCTCGCGACCGTGCGGCGGAGCAACCACTACGGCATCGCAGGCTATTACGCGACGATGGCGCTCGAGGAACCGGGAATGATCGGCGTCTCGATGACGAACGCGACTCCGCTCGTCGTGCCGCCTTTCGCGCGCGAGGCCTACTTGAGCACCGCTCCGATCGCCTTCGCGATACCGGCCGGGAAGGAACGGCCGCTCGTCTTCGACGGTGCGACGAGCACTGTCGCCTGGGGGAAGATCGAGATCGCGCGGCGCACCCGGCAACCGATCCCGCTCGGCTGGGCACTCGATGCGGAAGGAAAGCCGACGACCGACCCGTTCGCGGCCCGCTACCTCACGCCGCTCGGCGCCTTCCCCGAGCTGCGCAGCCACAAGGGCTATGCGCTGGCGCTCCTGGTCGAGACGCTGTGCGGACAGCTGGCGGGTGGCGTGTGGGCGAAGTACGTGAGCGGTTCGCGCTCCGACACGCCACAGCCATCCGGAACCGGGCATGCGTTCTTGGCCATCCGCGTCGATGTCTTCCGGCCGCTCGAGGAGTTCTTGGCCGATATGGACGAGATGCTCGGCGAGCTCCGGCGTGCTCAGCCCGCCGAAGGTGCCGAACGCGTCCTCGTACCTGGTGACCTGGAGTACGAGACGGAGCAAGAGCGGCGCGCACACGGCGTTCCTATCCACCCTGAAGTGCTGGCCAAACTCCAGGAGATCGCTGCCCGGTACGAGGTGCCGCTACCGGTCTAGAGGACTCGCGCGACGGAAACGAGCGCCTCTCCTCGGAGCGTCGCCTCTCGGCCGCAGGGCTGGAAAGCAGCGCATGACCGGTGCACGCTGCCTCGCTCGCTCGAGGTTCAGCGGCTCCCACGCTGGAGCGCTCTCGGGCGATGGGAACGCGTGATCATTCGGCGCTGGTGTCCGCGGCCTCTGGCCACCAGGGGAGCTCCGAGCACTCCGAACACCGGTAGGAAAGGAACCGCGCCCACTCGAGCAACTCCTGGGCCTCGGGAAACCGGTGCTCGTCGCTCTGCCAGACCTGTTGCACCGTGCCGGTCTCGTCCGCGAGCACGAGGGCGGCCTGGGCCCGGCTATGCTGGTCGACCAGACCGTAGCGGGCGTGGATCTCTTGGCCCTCAGCGAATGCCACCGGGACGTGTCTGGGGGCACCACGGGGCCAGGCGACGAGGAGCGTCTGGCCGAGCGGTACGACCGCGACCGGCTGGCAACGCTCTGCCGAGAATGCTGGAGCCGACCGGTCGATCGTCTCGAGATAGGTGCTGCACTCCACACAGGGCCACTCGTGCATGAAGAACAGCAGCAGGTTAGCCCGGAGGTAGAAGCGGCGGATCGTCAGATGCGACCCGTCCAGGCAGCCTGCTGTGAACACCGGGAGTTGCTCGCCGGCAGCGATCCGCTGTACATGTCCGGACCGGATCATCGTTCTCGATCCTCGTGATGTTGCCTGCCGTCATCGATTGTGCCACTCGTCCGGATCTCTCGCTTCCCCAGATGACGCGAAGGCTGCCCCACGATGCGCTGTTGTCGCCAGCTCGATCGCAGCGTCTAGGGTCTGCGGTGGTCCGAAGAGGGCCCCTTCCCCGAACGCGCACCCCAAGTCGACCAGTGCGCTGCGCACAGCCGAGTCGTCGATCCCCTCCGCGAAGCTTTCCAGGCCGAGGTCGTTGGCGACGTGCAGGATCGCGCCTGCCAGAGCCGCTGATTCCGGTCGGCTCAGGAAAGAGCGAACGAACGCACCGGGGACGCGGAGACCTGCTTTCGGCAAGGCGAGCAGGGGTTCCACGCTCGCGGGGGCGAGTACCGGGTCGCGTACGAGGACTCCGATACTCTGATCCGGTAGGCTATGCCCAACCTTCCGGACGGCTACGGCTTCGAGGGCTGCCGTCGGTACGTCGAGCCAGAGCCGGGACGCGAAGGTTGAGGGATCGCGGCGCCAGTCCCTTTCTGGAACGTCCACCCAAGCCTCCGGGTCGAGCAGAGCTCGACTGGGAAAACCGACGATCACGAAGAACTCAGCCGGGAGACGCTCCAGCCACGCCAGCGCCTCGGTGAGGCACGCTCGTGCGAGCCGGATGTCCGTTCCTCCCCGCTCAGCCAAGGCAGCAAGCTGTGCTCCGCTGTACAGTTTCCCCTCGGTATCGGTCCACATCGGCAGCAGTTCGAAGCCCGCCAGGGCGCCGCTGCGGAGCTGTACCACTGGTAGACCGAGGAACGCGATCCGCCCGTGCTCGATGTCCTCGCGCAGCGACTGGAGGCACTCCAGTTCCGCACCAGCTTCTTCGGCCAGTTCCTCGCTGTAGATGGCGATCCGTCCCTTGCCGCGGCGTTTCGCTTCGTACAAGGCGAAGTCCGCCTCGCGCAGGAGTGCCGTGGCATCGCAGCCTCCGTCTCCGGCGCAGAACGTGATCCCGATACTGGCGCCGATGGCGATGCTGCGGCCATCGATCCGGAACGGTTGCGTCAAGGCGAGGAGGATACGGGCAGCCAGTTCGCGCGCCGCGTTCCGGTCCTGCACTACGGCGAGCACGACGAACTCGTCGCCACCGAGCCGAGCGACGGTATCGTCGCTGCGGACACTGTGCCGTAACCGGGCAGCGACCTCGCGGAGAAGCGTGTCACCGGTCAAATGCCCGAGCGAGTCGTTGACCGCCTTGAATCCGTCCAGGTCGACGAGGAGGACGGCGAACGGGCGTCCGGCTCGGGCGAGCGCTTCGAGCCGGGCGATCGCGGCGGCACGGTTATCGAGGCCGGTGAGCGGGTCAGTCGTCGCCATCCGCTCGAGTTCGCGTTGCGCCGTCACCTGCTCAGTGACGTCGAAGGCGATGCCGATGACGCCCTCGATCTCTCCAGCGCGGTTGTGCAGCGGCTCGAGTCGCACGCGGTAGTGATGCCCCGCCCAGGAAAACTCGTATGTTTGCTGTTCTCCTTCGAGCGCCAGCCGGTGCGCCCGGATCGCCGGATGGTCGGGGTCGTCGGTGCCGAAGTACTCGTACAACGTTCGGCCGACGACTTCTCCCGGACGGAGCCCGAGTTGGGTGAGCCCGCTTCCCTCGCTCGAGGTGAAGACGAGGTCGCGGTCGACCGTCCAGACGATCGCCGGGAGTTGCCGGAGCATCGCCTGGAGGCGCGCTTCTCGCTCGGCGAGCAGGTGCTCGACGATCTTGCGCTCCTCGATCTCCTCTTGCAGTGCATGTTGCATCCCGCGGAGACGCTCGTTGATCCGCACCTGGTGCCAGCCCAGAGCGAACGCGAAGGCTGCCAACAGTGCCAGCAGCATCCCCAGCGCAGCGATCGTTTCCGGGAAGGGGGTCAGCACCAATGCAGCTCGTTCTGCGCTTAGCTGGACTCGTAGGCGGAGGAGCCCGAACCCAGTGGTGTCCGAGGGAATAGATGCCATCTCGGCAGGGACACCGTCATCCCAGGCACCGCTCGCTACCAGCGGCTCTCCGTTGAGATACACGACCAGATTGACCTTGCGAATCGCGGCCGTCTCGAGGGCCGGGGCGAACAACACCGCGGGGTCGAGGACCGTCACAGTGTCGGTCGCTCCCTCGACCCAGCGCACGAGGAGGAGCGGCTGCCCGTCGCTTCCCATGCGGCGGAGCAGGATCGGGGAAGGAAGACTCCGATCGACGCTGAGCGCTGACACCGCCGCCGTGCGGAGTTCTTCGGCACGCGTGTCGTGCTCTACCGCTACGTAGACGTCTCGCCAGCTCCCGGACGTCCAGCGACCGTACCACAGCAACCCCGGAACGATCGCCTCGTCCACACCGGACCGCGCCACTCGCTCCGGGGACAAGCGTCGCAGGCGGTTGTCGAGCAAGGTGGCGAGGTGATCCGCCGCTGCGGTCGCCTCGGTCAGCGTTTGGGTCACCAGGATGCGCTGCTGCCAGCGTTCGAGCGCTGCATACGCGACGGTGGAGAAGAAGATGCCGAGAGCCAGTGCTGCCCAGACAGACCACCGCAGCGGCGAGCGTTGCTCGCGACGGTCACGCCGGATGGCCGCGAGGAACAGCAGGAGATTAGTCCCGGTGAGGGCCCCGAAGACGAGCGCAGACGCCGGAACGCTCCGTGGTGTCTCCAACAGGTCCGAGCCGGTCCCGTATGCCACGGTGAGCGTCGCGTTCGCTGCGGCGGCGATCGTGCTGGACACGCCGGTGATGCAGGCGAGCCGTGCGTTCCGTCCGAAACTGAGCCCTGTGAAAGCCGCGGCGGTCAGTACGAGCGCTGTCGTCGCCACGAGATAGGGCATCGACACGTTCGACCAGTCTCGCGCCGTCACTCGCTCGAGGAAAGAAGAGGCGAGTGCCAGAGCGATACCGGCAGCTCCAGCCGAGACGATACGCACCGCTGTCCTACGACCGAGCGTCGTGAGGTCGAGGGCGGCGGCGCAGGCCAGAACGAGTACGAGAAACGGGTGCAAGACGGTGTGGGCAGCAACGAAATGTCCTCCTGAGGTGATCGCGAAAGCGATAACCGCCGCAGCGAGGCTCGTACCGGCAGGGAGCGCGCGGCGAGCGCGCCCGACGAGGGGCGGTGCAGGAGTGGGATGCTTTCGTTCGGGTATCCGTTCTCCGACCATTCGCTCGCCGCTACTTCCTAGAAAGGCTCATGCGCGAACCATACGATCCGATATACGGCGAGGAGAGTCGAGCGAGCATAGGTATTTGGTCGGAAAGTCACCGGCACGAGAGAGGCAGCGAGTGGGACCACCGGGGCGGCGGTCCCACTCGCTCGGTCGCACGTCGTATCACCGTGTCAGCTGCAGCCGAGGCTGTTCCCGCAGTTCAAGCACTTGTAACAGGAGCCGTTGCGCACGGTCAGGTGCCCGCAGACGTCGCAGAACGGTGCATCGCCCATCAGCTGCGAGAGCTGCTCGTCGAGCGCGTCACGCACGATCGGGCCGTGCGCGGCACCGTTCGCGGCAGCGGCGACCGTCGCGAGTGCTCGTTCCAGCTCGGCACGACCGTTCACGCGGGGCGTGGGCTGCTCGGTCGAGCGCTGGGCTGCTGGGGTGGTCGCCGGGTGCTCGCCAGTGGCTTCCTGCCCCTGGGGACCGTTCGATGGGGTCTCCTCTGTTCGCGCGGCAGTCGGTTCGTGCTCCGGCGGCACTTGGACGAGGTCAGTCCGTCCCAGGTACTCGTAGCCGAGCACGCGGAAGATGTAGTCGATGATCGAGGTCGCCATCTTGATGTTCGGGTGTCCCTCGACGACTCCCTGCGGCTCGAAGCGCTGGAAGGTGAAGGTGTCCACGAACTCTTCCAGGGGGACGCCGTACTGCAGTCCCTTGGAGACGGCGATGGCGAAGCAGTTCATCAGGCTGCGGAAGGCAGCACCCTCCTTGGCGACGTCGACGAAGATCTCGCCGAGCGTCCCGTCCTCGTACTCGCCGGTGCGCAGGTACACCTTCTGCCCACCGACGCGCCCCTCGTAGGTGATGCCGCGCCGCTTGGCCGGGAGCGGACGCCGCCGCGGGCGCTCCACCATCACGACCTGCACCTGCTTCTCCGGTTCGGCTGCACGCTCGCTCGCTTCGCTCTTCTCTCCCTTCGTCGTGTCGCTGCTGGAACGGGTCGAGAGCGGCTGCGAGAGCTTGGAACCGTCCCGGTAGATCGCCAGCGCCTTGAGTCCCAGCCGCCAGCCCTCGAAGTAGGCGTTGGCCACGTCCTCGACCGTCACGTCGTGCGGCATGTTGATCGTCTTGGAGATGGCGCCCGACAGGAAGGGTTGGACTGCCGCCATCATCCGGATGTGCCCCATGTAGTGGATGAAGCGCGTCCCGTGCTTGCCGCACTTGTTCGCGCAGTCGAAGACAGGCAGGTGCTCCGGCTTGAGGTGCGGCGCACCCTCGATCGTCTGTCGACCGCAGATGACGTCGTTCGCCTCTTCGATCTGGGCAGCCGAGAACCCGAGCGCGGTCAGGAGGTCGAAGCCCGGCTGGTTCCACTGCTCAGGCGTGAAGCCGAGACGTCGCAGTGTCGCTTCCCCCACCACGTAGGGTGAGAACGCATGACGCAGCTCGAAGACGCCCGGCAAGGTCGCCTCGATGCGTTCCAAATCCTCGTCGGTAAAACCGCGGGCGCGCAAGCTCTCGCGGTTGATGTGCGGGGCGCCGTCGAGCGAGAGCGTCCCCAGGACGTAGCGGAGGATGTCCTCGATCTGCTCCGGCGAGTAGCCGAGCCGCTCGAGCGCTGGAGCGACGGACCGGTTGACGATCTTGAAGTAACCGCCCCCAGCGAGCTTCTTGAACTTGACCAGCGCGAAGTCCGGCTCGATGCCGGTCGTGTCACAGTCCATGAGGAGACCGATCGTCCCCGTCGGTGCCAGGAGCGTGGCCTGCGCGTTGCGATAACCGTACTGCTCGCCGAGAGCGAGTGCCCGGTCCCACGCCTCACGCGCGGCGCGCAGGAGTTCCGGCGGGCAGTGCGTCGGGTCGAGCCCCTGCGGCGCGATGTGGAGCCCCTCGTACTCCTCCGGGTGGGCGTCGTAGGCGGCGCGGCGGTGATTGCGGATGACGCGCAGCATATGCTCGCGGTTCTCCGGGTAGGCAGGGAAGGGGCCGAGGACCTTCGCCATCTCGGCCGACGTCGCGTAAGCCTCGCCGGTCATGATCGCCGTGATCGCAGCAGCGACGGCCCGCGCCTGGTCGGAATCGTAGGGGAGGCCCATCGTCATGAGGAGCGAGCCCAGGTTGGCGTAGCCGAGACCGAGTGTGCGGAAGCGGTAACTGTTCCAGGCGATCTCGCGGCTCGGGTACTGGGCCATGAGCACTGTGATCTCGAGCACGATCGTCCACAGCCGCACCGCGTGGCGGAAGGCTGCGATGTCGAAGTGCCCGGTCTTCGGGTCGTAGAACTTGAGCAAGTTGAGGGAAGCCAGGTTGCACGCTGTGTCGTCGAGGAACATGTACTCCGAACAATTGTGGACGACGATCCCGTTGGCGACGAAGTGCTGGGTGCGCGGCTCGGTCAGGTCGAAGACTGGCTGCTCCCCCAGGTACTCCAGCCCGATGACTTCGTCCTCGAGTCGGTCCTGGTACACGCCCACTCGATCGTTGAGGGCGGCCAGCTTCGCTGCCTTCGCGCTCTCTGGCATGAAACCGATCTCCTGGGCGAAGCGGACGCGCGAAGAGCGACTGATCCGAAGCGAGTGCACCGGCTGGCGCTCGTACATGCCACCGGGCATGCGGGTGATGCCACCAAGCGAGCGATTGCGGTAGAGCTTGGACTTGATGCCGAACGAGAGAAGCATCAACTGGACCTGCTGCAGCAAAGGCAGCGACGTGCTGTCGAGCGAGATGTACTGCGACTTCACGCCATAGTCCGCTACGGTGCCATCAGCAGTGAATAATCCTCGCAGGAGCGCTGCCTGTGACGCACGGTCGAGCATGAAGACCTCGTCGGTGAAGCGCTTCTCGGTCGCGCCCTGGTCGAGCACCGCGTACCGCGAGACGAGCGTGCGCACCGGCAGCGCTGAGGTTCCGACTCGAAGCGTGGTGGGGGTCTCGATCACCGTCTTCGTCCGCCGCGCGCGACCATCCTCTGCTGTTGCAGTGAACTCGTTGAGGGTGGTGGCGAGCGTTGTCGCGAGTGCCCGTTCTTCCTTGCCGATCGTGATAAAGAAGTGCCCCTGGCTTCCGGTCAAGCACCCATCGCCCACTGCCAGTCCGATGAGCTCTGCCAGAGCCGGATTCAGGCTCTTTGTGCCGAACCCGGCGCCCCGCAGTTGTACCCGATCGCCCGGTCGGAGCTCGGCGGCAGGAACGTCACCCCGGTTTACCGTCCAGACGCGGTGATCGGGGGTGAGATCCAGTGTGTAGCCGGAACGGGTGCGCAGTCGGTAGACCGGTTTGGTTCCAGTGGGGAACACCCGTGTCACGAGGGAGGGGCGCCCATCGCCGGCGATGACCTCGACGGTCTGGCCGACGAGATCGGCGATGCGACGATAGCCCTGGGTAGTTGCAATCAGCGTGTCGCCGGTCACGCACGGGTTCGATGCGTTGATCCGTCCGGAGGCCGGGCAGGTGTGCCAGTCGTTGATCGTCGTATCGTACTGGATGCCTGGATCGGCGCACTGCCAGGCGGCTTCGGCGATCAGCTTCCAAAGGTCGCGAGCGCGCACCGTCTTGGCGATCCGCCCGTCGGTGCGCCAGCGCAAGTGCCACTCGCGGTCCTCGAGGACGGCACGGATGAACTCGTCCGGGACGCGGACCGAGTTGTTCGAGTTCTGTCCGGAGACCGTCGCATACGCCTCGCCGTTGAAGTCGGCCGAGTACCCGGCGGCAACCAGTGCGGCGACCTTCTTTTCTTCCTCCGCCTTCCACCGGATGAACTGTTCCACGTCGGGGTGGTCGATATCGACCACGACCATCTTAGCCGCACGCCGGGTGGTGCCGCCACTCTTGATGGCACCGGCAGCGCGGTCGAACACCTTGAGGAAGCTCATCAGTCCCGAGGAAGTCCCGCCCCCGGAGAGCGGTTCCCCCTCGGCCCGGATCTTGGAGAAGTTGGTCCCCGAGCCGGCGCCGTACTTGAAGACGCGCGCCTCGCGCAGGACGAGGTCGAAGATGCCGCCCGGGTTAACGAGGTCGTCCTCGACCGACTGGATGAAGCAGGCGTGGGCCGAGGGATGCGAGTAGGCGTCCGGTGACTGCCGGAGTTCACCCGTTTCCGGATCGACGTACCAGTGACCTTGGGCTGGGCCGGTGATACCGTAGGCCCAGTAGAGGCCAGTGTTGAACCACTGGGGCGAGTTCGGTGCCCCGATCTGGTGGAGGAGCATGTAGGCGAGCTCATCCTCGAAGGCCTGTGCGTCCTCAGGCGTCGCGAAATAGCCGTAGCGCTCGCCCCAATCGCGCCAGCACCCGACGAGCCGGCGCACCACCTGGCGGACGCTGCGCTCGGGACCGAGCACGGGGTTGCCGTGTTCGTCGAGGATCGGGCGACCCTGCTCGTCGTACTGCGGTACCCCGGCCTTGCGGAAATACTTGGAGACGACGATGTCGGTCGCGACCTGTGACCAGTGCTCCGGGACTTCGGCGTCGGTCATTTCGAAGACCACCGTGCCGTCCGGGTTGGTGATCCGAGACGTCCGGCGCGCCCAGCGCACGGTCTCGTACGGGTCCTCGCCGGGACGCGTATAGAAGCGCGGGATCCGCAGCCCTCGCCGCTCCTGGCTGCCGTTGGCTCGCTCGTTCGTCATGTTCGCCCCCACAATCCCTTCCACGGTGACGACGCTCGTTCTCCGCGCACCAGACGTCGTCTGACCACTAGATGTTGCGTCCATCACCCGCGTACGACTCAAGCTCTAGTGTAGTCGCCCTGACCGGTCCTGTCCAGATGTGTCTTCCGGTCAAATGTGCGACTCGTCCGTTCGATGGCCGGCGCTGTACGTACAGCCTGGTGTCAGTCTAGCATGGTCGAGCGGGGGTTGCAAGAGTTGCGGCGTCCGTACGCACCTGTTCCTGATCTCGTCAGCCGTCCCGAACGGTGCGCAGCCATGGGAAGAGGTCCTGGGCCCGAGCGCTAGCGTGCACGCGCGAGGTTGCGCCGGTTCGTGCGGTGGCTGTGCCTGCCTGGCTCACTCGGCCTGCGGGTCGAGCAGACCGATCCGCAAGGCGAAGCGGACCAGTTCCGAGCGCCGCGAGAAACCGAGCTTCTGCATCACGCGGTGTCGGTAGGTCTCGACCGTCTTGGGAGAGAGGAACAGCTGGTCAGCGATCTCCTGCGCCGTGTAACCGGCTGCAGTCAGGCGGAGCACTTCCCGCTCGCGTTCGGAGAGCACCTGCGCTGGGTCCTGCACTTCGCCGGCTCGGACGCGGTCGAGAAGGCCCTGGAGGAGCGTGCGGGCGGCTGCCTGGTCGATGAAGACTTCGCCGCGCGCGACGGTGCGGATCGCTTCCACGAGGTCGGTGTGCAGGCTCGACTTGCGCACGTACCCCGAGCCACCGGCCTGCAAGACCGGGAGGAGGTAGCGCTCCTCGGCGTGGACGGTGAGGATAAGGACGCGCGTCGGCAGCCCGAGCGCGGCGATGCGTCGCAGTGCCTCGAGCCCGTTGCCTGGCATGCTGATGTCGAGCACCGCCACGTCCGGCTGGAGTTGCCGCACCAGCTCGACCGCCTCGTCAGCGTTCCCCGCCTCGCCGACGACGCGGATGTCGGGCTCCCCCTCCAGCAGGGCTCGGAGTCCGACGCGGACGACTGGGTGATCGTCGGCGAGGAGGACGCGGATCTCTGGCCTCGTCATGGTCAGCCCCCGGCGTGTTGGACGAGTTGATTCATCCCACCGAGCGGTACCGCGACGTCGATGCGGGTTCCGGCCCCCGGCGCTGTCCTGACATCGAGTGTGCCATGGACGAGTTGCACGCGTTCGCGCATGCTGAAGAGGCCGAGCCCGTTCCCGAGTGCCTCGCTGAGTTGGAACCCTTTGCCAGCGTCACTGATGCGGAGGGTCACCCGACTGGGCTCGAACTCGAGCTCCACGCTCGCTCGATCGGTCTCCGCGTGCTTGGCTACGTTGGTGAGCGCCTCTTGCGCGATCCGGTAGAGCGCGAGCTCGACCTCCGGGGCGAGCCGTTGCCGCTGCCCACGCACCTGGACGTGGACGAGCAACCCGAACCGCTGCCGGTACTGTGCAGCTAGCCCTTCCAGTGCTGCTGGCAAGCCGAGGTCGTCCAGCACCGGTGGCCGCAGTTCCTGCGCGATCGCGCGGATCGACTCGAGCGTCGCGCTGGTCAGATCGATCAGTTCGCGCAGGACCGTTCCATCCGTGGGCTGCTGGCGGTCGTGGAGCATCTTGAGCAAGACGAGGAGTGCGGTGAGGCTCTGGGCCGGATCGTCGTGCAGTTCGCGAGCGATCCGGCGGCGTTCCTCTTCCTGCGCACTCAAGGCACGCTGCGAGAGTTCACGCAGGCGCTCCTGGTATCCGACGAGCGTGTCGAGCATCGCGTTGAACGTCGAGGTCAGGTTGTCCAGGTCAGGGTCGCTGAAGGCGACGGCTGGCGCGCGGACGTGGAAGTTGCCGCGACGGACTTCGTCGGCGGTCTGCTCGAGCACCTCGATGGGACGGAAGGCTGCCCGCAGGACGATCCAATTGATGAGCACCGAGAGGAACGTACCGCTCGTGGCGAAGAGCGCGACGAGTTCGAGCAGGTGCTCGGTGTTCCCAGTGCTCAGGAGCGTGAGGGTGGTCCCGACGACGGCACCGATGACGACGATGAAGGAATTCGCGATCAACACCTTATAGAAGATCGGCAGATGGGAGAGCCGCCGACCGATGCGTGTCGCGATCGCCTGTAGTCGCTGCTTCACGAGCCGAGTCCGGCAGTCGTCCTAGCGTCGCTTTTTCTTCTTTTTCTTGCTCTGATGCCGCGCGGGCGGTATGCCCGCGGTCGGTCGAACCGGCAGACCGCTGCCCGGTGGCGCACCGTCGAAGCCGGACAGACCGGCGAAGGGGTTGCCACCCCCCAGCAAACCGCGCAGACCACCGCGACCGCGACCGGCGGCGAGTTGTCCGAGTTCGACCATCATCTTCTGCATCTGCTTGAACTGCGAGAGCAGTTGCGAGACCTCGGCGACCGTCGTCCCGCTCCCGGCCGCGATGCGCCGGCGTCGGCTGTAGTTGATGATGTCCGGGTTGCGTCGCTCTTCCGGTGTCATCGAGAGGATGATCGCTTCGACCCGCTTGTATTCGTCGTCGCTGATCTGGACTTGCTGCTGCCGGAGGAGCTGGCTCATGCCCGGGATCATTTCGAGGAGTTGCGTCAGCGGCCCCATCTTCTTGACCTGCTGCAGCTGACGCAGGAAGTCCTCCAGATCGAAGGTGCCGGTGAGCATCTTCTCCTGGAGCTTCTTTCCCTCCTCCTCGCTGATCTGTTGCTGTGCCTTCTCGATGAGGGACTGCACGTCCCCCATGCCGAGGATGCGCGTCGCCAGGCGGTCGGGGTAGAACGGTTCGAGGGCGTCGACCCGTTCCCCGGTACCGATGAACTTGATCGGCACGCCCACGACGGCACGGATGGAGAGCGCAGCCCCGCCCCGCGCATCGCCGTCCATCTTGGTCAGGATGAGGCCGGTGAGTCCGAGGCGCCGGTGGAACTCCTGCGCCACGTTCACCGCTTCCTGCCCGGTCATGGCGTCGGCGACGAGGAGGATCTCGGTCGGCTGGACGGCCTCCTTGATCCGTTCCAGCTCCCGCATCATCGGTTCGTCGATCTGCAGCCGTCCGGCCGTGTCGACGATGACCGGATTGAAGCCCTGGTCGCGGGCTCGCTTGACAGCGTGCTTGACGATCTCGACCGGGTCGGCAGCGGTCCCCTCGTCGTAGACGGGAAGGTCGTGCTGCCGCCCGAGCGTGCGCAGCTGTTCGACCGCTGCCGGGCGGTAGATATCGGCTGCGACGAGCAAGGGGCGGCGCCCCTCTTTCCGCAAGTGGTAGCCGAGCTTGGCCACCTGCGTCGTCTTGCCGGATCCCTGCAAGCCGACCAGCATGAAGACGGTAGGCGGCTGGGGCGCCCACTGCAGGGGCACGCGTTCCGTGCCCAGGACGCGGACCAACTCCTGGTGGACGATGGCGATGACTTGCTGGGCCGGTGTCAGCGAACGCAGTACGGCTTCACCGATCGCCCGTTCGCGCACGGCAGCGATGAAGTCGCGGACGACGGTGTAGTGGACGTCCGCCTCGAGCAAGGCGCGCCGCACCTCGCGCAGCGCATCGTCGACGTCCTGCTCGGTGAGCCGTCCCTTCCGGCCGATCCGTTCGAAGACGGCGGTCAGGCGATCGGTCAGCGCTTCGAACATGCCTCAGCCCTCCTCGTCCCCGAAGAACAGGGCGTCGACGTAGGCTTCGGGGTCGAACTCGGCGAAGTCCGTCGGCTTCTCTCCGGTGCCGACATAGGCGATCGGGATACCCAGCTCGCGCGAGATGGCGAAGGCGATGCCGCCCTTAGCGGTGCCGTCCAGCTTCGTGAGCACGATGTCCGTCACCCCGGCGGCTTCGGTGAATACCCGCGCCTGGTTCAAACCGTTCTGGCCGGTCGTGGCATCGATGACCAGCAAGACTTCGTGCGGCGCTTCCGGGACGTGCCGCTGGATGACGCGCCGGATCTTGGCCAACTCGGCCATCAGGTTGGACTTGGTGTGCAACCGTCCAGCCGTATCGATGAGCAGGACGTCGATCCCGCGGTTGTGCGCGGCCTGCATGCCGTCGAAGACGACAGCGCCGGGGTCGGCTCCAGGCGCGTGCGCGATCACCGGCACGCTCAGCCGCTCACCCCAGGCTTTGAGCTGGTCGATGGCTGCCGCACGGAAGGTGTCGGCGGCGACGAGTAGGACGGACCGTCCTTGGTCGAGATGGTAGCGGGCGAGCTTGGCGATGGTCGTCGTCTTACCGGTTCCGTTGACGCCGACCACGAGCGAGACGAACGGTACTCCGCGCTGGTAGATCTTGACGCGCCGGTTACGCATGGCTGCGTCGAGGAGCGCGACCATCTCGTCGCGCAGCGCTTCGCGCGCTTCGACCGGATCGCGGATCTCCCCGCGTCGCACCCGTTCGCGCAGCCGTTCGAGGAGCGCCTCGGTGGTTGCGACGCCCAGGTCGGCTTGGATGAGCAACGCTTCCAGGTCTTCGAACAGCGCTTCGTCGATCGCGCTGCGATCGAACAGTTGCACGATCTGCCGGAAGATCCCTTGCCGACTCCGCTTCAGCCCCGCGTCGAGTTGTGGACTGGCTTGTGCGCGCCGGCGGAAGAAACGGCTGAAAATCACGCTCATCTCCTCGGTCTACGGGGTCCTCTCCCTGGAGTGTGGCGCCGCAGCGAACGCCGCGGCGCCCAACGCAAGTATACCCTTACGGTTCACGCGTCCGGTCGTCCGACATCACCCACTCGTCGCCTGCTGCCGAAGCGGAAGAGCCACTGCCCTCGTGCTGCGCAAGCAGGATTGACAGGGTAGTGAGAAATCGGCACACTCCCTGCGACCGAAGAGACGATCGGACAGGAGAGGGGAATGACGCGCCCGGCCGAACGCTATCACCTCTCGGTCAAAGAGTTACCGGCCAGCGAACGTCCCCGGGAACGGTTGCGTCAACTCGGCGCCGACGTCCTGACGAACGCCGAGCTCTTGGCGGTGATCCTCAACACCGGGACGCGCGGTGAGTCGGTCCTCGACCTCGCGCAGCGCCTGCTCGTCAGTTTCGGAGGCCTGGTCGGTCTGGCGCGCGCCGATCTGGCGACGCTGGAGCGCTTCCACGGGCTCGGCGAGGCGAAGGCAGCGAAGTTGAAGGCTGCCTTGGAGCTCGGTCGACGGTTAGCGCTCGCCCAGCCGGAGGAACGGCCGCTCGTGCGCACCCCCGAAGACGTGTACGCGATCGCCGGTGCCGAAATGGCGTTGCTCGAGCAGGAGCAGTTGCGCGTCCTCCTGCTCGACACGCGGAACCGCGTGCTCCGCACCGTGACGGTCGCACAAGGACACGTCAACGGCGCGCAGGTGCGGATCGCCGAACTCTTCCGCGAAGCTGTCCGTGCGAATGCTCCGGCCGTCGTCCTGCTGCACAACCATCCCTCGGGCGACCCCACGCCCTCGCGGGCCGATATCGAGTTGACGCAGAGTGCGGTGCAGGCCGGCAACCTCCTCGGTATCGAGGTCGTCGACCATCTCGTGATCGGTCATGGTCGCTTTTGTTCCCTGCGGCGCCTCGGGCTCGGTTTCGGCGCGGCGTAGCGGGCAGCGAGCTGGCTGGTTGTACCGGTCGCTGCGTACCAGGTGCGCACTCCATGCGCAGCGGTTCCGCCGGTGCTGCGAGGCTCGCTGCCCCGATGAGCGGCACCGCTCGCGCGCTCCAGGCGCCGCGGCCGGCTGTGCGCTTGAGAGCGCAGTGGCGCCGGCCGACATGTCCCGTGACCATGTGCACTTCGGTACCCTGCGGCCGGACACGTGCGTGTGCGGTGCCCGGCTGGGTCGCGCGGTGGCGAAACGCGGTCACCGGCCTGCCCTGCTGGCTCGGCTCTTCGGCTTCCTCCCTCTTCTCTCCCTGCGCGGTGTTTCGGCTGACGCTACTCGACAGCCCGAACCTCACGCACCAGGAAGCCAGCCGCGGTCGATGAGCGTCTCCCGCCCCAGGTGTCCGAGGAGGATTTCGAAGCGCGTGCCCGCCAGTTCCGGGTGATACTCCATGCGGTTGCGTTCGAAGTACTGGACGAGGTAGCGTTTGCCGTCCGTCTTGCTGACTTCCTCGAACGGCTCGCTGATCGGGTACCCGAAGACCGGAGCAGCCCCGCGACTCCACCAGTACGCCTGGAAGGGTGGCCGCAGCGTGTGGCGCGTCTCGACGAAGTAGTCGACGCGCGGATCGTCGGGCCGGTCGACCGGCCGGAAGGGTGGTTCGTTCTCGCGCCCGCGTGTCCGCTCGACACCGAGGAGTCCGAGCAAGACCTCGAACGGCGTGCCAGCCAGTTCCGGGTGATGCTCGAACCGCGCGCGCTCGAAGTATTGGACGAGATATTGCTGCCCGTCGGTGGCCGAGACCTCGACGAACGGCTCGGTGAGCGGATAGCCGAAGCGCTCGAGCCCTCCGTTCGCTTCCCAGTAGTCGTAAAAGATTCTAGGGACGTTGTGTCCGGTGACCTCGAAGTAGACCATCTCGGGGTCGCTGCTCGGGGGCACGGGTGCGGTCGGCGGCGGGAGCGTGCGCAGTTCGTGCGGGAACACGCCTTGCTGTTCGTAGCGGACGAACTCCCGCACGAGACTCGCGGTGAGTTTCCAAGGGCGAACGGAGCGGAGCCGTATGAACCCGGTGACGGTCACTTCTTGGCCGGGTGGTAGTGGCCCCGGCAGTCCCCAGCGGAAGGGATTGGGGATGCCTCGATTTCCCTCGAAGTCCACGCCGACGCGGAAGGCACCTTCCTCCTTCGGGAAGCCGACCGTGTCGAAGGTTTGCCCCTCTTCGTAGATGAAGCCTGGTGGTGGACCCTGCGTGGGAAGATCGATCGGGCCGACGTTGCGGACGACGGCATCGACGCGGACGAGCGTCCCGGCATAGAGTTCGCTCGCTGGCGTGAAGGTGACCGAGACGAGTTCCGCCTTCGGTTCCAGTCGGCGTGGCCGGCTGGAGAAGACGATCGGTCCAGTCCCCTTCAGCATGCCGCGCAGCAGCGGGATGGTGGCGTACAACTGGTCGCCCGGGCAGTCGGTGACGTTGTAGTCGCGGTGCCCGCCGATGTTCGGCACGTCGACGAGGTCGCGGAAGGGGCCGATACCGCCTGGGTCGAGGTGCCCGGCGCGCGCCCGGATGAGCCGGACGAGCGCGTCCATGACCGGTTGCGGTGGCGCTGACGACGTGAAGTCTCCTAAGACGGCGATGCCCAGTGTGCCCGTATTGTAGCCAGCTGTGTGGGCACCGACGACGTTCGGGCCACCGAAGCGCCCTTCGTAGACGCGTCCCTGCCAGTCGACGACGAAGTTGTAGCCGATGTCGCCCCAGCCGAGCGTCACGGCGTGGTAGGCGTAGATGGCGCGGATCGTCGCTGCCGGATCGGGCGGGTCGTTTTTGGTCGCGGTATGGTGCACGATCACCTTCTGCACCGGAGCGTACCGCGGTGGCCAGATTTCCTGACCGTTCTGGTCGAAGCGGAGCGATTCGTCGGCACCCCAGCCCACGCGCGGGATGATCCACCCGTCGATGAGCTCGATGGTGGCCAGCCACTGCGTGTCCCATCCCTGCGTTTCCACCGCGGTCACGCGGAGGGCGTCGACGCGCGGAGCCGCCCCCTCGGGTCCTGGCTCGCACTGGACGAGCAGCTGGACCTGCCGACCAGTGGCCAGCACCGGCGGCGCGTACGTCCAGCCGTCTGCCTCTCGTGGCGGGGCATGTGGATCAGCCTCGAGGGTGATCCACTCGCTCCAAGTATCGGCATCGTCCGCCAAGCGGAGCGCGCAACGGAACAACGAACCTGCCGGTACTTCGACTTGCCAACTGACTTCGACGCTCGTGAAGGGATACGGTAGCGGGTAGACCGGCGTGAGGAGCTGTCCTGCGGTCGGGAAAGGGCCCTCGACGAGCCAGGTCGTCCGGCGAATGGTGCCGGCGGACGCATGGGGTGCCCGGAGCTCCATCACTGTCGCGACGACTGCGCCGCCGGCGATCTGGAGCAACGTCCGTCGCGTCAGGCGTAATCCCCCCATGGTGTCCCCCTCGGTGGTGCCCGTCTCGTCCGACTGGCACCGCGGCAATGGTACGTGCCGGGAGGTGTACGGTCAATGCGACCGTACAGTCCCGATCGTCCTCTTCCTGAAACCATCGGCCGGAACGGTGGTATGCTGGAGCGCTGGAAGGGATGCACCGATGCACCTCGGGCAGCGATTGCGCACCATAGTCGCGCGGGAGCTCGTCCGCGAGATGGCGCTCCCTGTGGCGCTCGCGCTCGGCATCATCGGCGCCTGGTTCGCTGGCCCGGCGACGGTCGAGTCGGTGACGCGGACCGCGCTTCACGGTCTCTGCGCGCAGCGGCCGAGCCATTCCTTTTGGTTCGGTCCGTACCAGTTGCCGTTCGACGCGCGCATGACCGGCATCTACAGCGGAGCGTTGTTCGCGCTCGTCTGGCTCGCGCTTCGGACGCGCGCGGCTTCGGTTCGTCTGCCGGCGGTGCTCTGCGGACTGCTCGGGGCCGGGGTCGCGTCGCTCGCGCTGGACGGGAGCAACTCGCTGGCCCGCGACCTCGGCTTTCCCACGTTGTATGAGCCGCACAATCTCTTGCGCTACAGCACTGGCGCGTGGACGGGGATCGCGCTCGGCACACTGCTCTGGTGGGTGTTCAGCTCGACGACCTGGCACCCTTCGCGTCGCGTCACCCGTGTGGCGACGCTGCGCCCGCGCGACCTGTTCGGGCTCGTGGCGCTGGCGAGTGCCTTCGGCTGGCTCATCAGTACAGGTCCGCTTCTTCTCTACCCGTTCGTGGCGTTGTTTCTCGTCCTCGCTGCCTTCGTCACGTTGGCTCTGCTCGCTTGGCCCTTCACGCTGATCCTGTCGGGACGGCTCGAGCGGATCGCGAGCTGGCCGGATGCCCAGGCGCCTGCTTTCCTCGCCGCCGCGTGCGCTCTCGGCGTCATGGCATTGACGAGCGGTCTCCGCTATGGCGTGGAAACGCTGCTCGGTATTCCGTCGCTCCCGTAGTGAACCGGGAACGACACGAGGGACACATCGATGCCGCGCGATCTCCCCATCGGAAACGGCCGTCTGCTGCTCGCCTTCGACCGTACCTATACGCTCCGTGACCTCTACTATCCCCGGGTCGGGCAGGAGAACCATGCGCAGGGACGACTCAACCGGTTCGGTGTCTGGTGCGACGGCGAGTTCGCCTGGTTTTCCGACGAGGGCTGGGAACGCGACCTCCGCTACGAGGACGGGACACTCGTCACTGCGGTACAGCTCCGTCATCCCCGGCTGGGCCTCTCCCTCGTCGTCCGCGACGCCGTGGCGCTCGAGCATGACTTGTGGATCCGGCAGGTAACCGTACGCGACGAACGCGGTGCCGAGCGGCGCGTCCGTCTGTTCGCCCATTTCGACGGCCACCTGTGGGGCTATGCCGATGGCGAGACGGCGTATTACGAGCCGACTGCACGGGCACTCGTCCATTACAAGGGGAAGCGCTATTTCTGGTTCTCCGGTTGGGCTGGCGAGCACCCGGGATACCACTGCTTCGCATGCGGGAACAAAGCGTTCCGTGGGCACGAGGGGGTGTGGCGGGACGCCGAGGACGGTGAGTTGAGCGGTAACCCGATCGCGCAAGGGTCAGTCGATTCGGTCGGTGGACTGGAGTTCTCTGTTCCGGCGCACGGCAGTACTGTCGCCACGTTCTGGATGGCGGCTGGCGTGCGGTTCGCCGACGTCCGGCGCCTGCACCAGCTCGTCCTCGAGCAGGGGCCAGAGACGTTGCTCAGGCGCGTCCGTCGCTACTGGCAGAGCTGGGTGCAACCCGATCCGCCGCGACTGGAGACGCTTCCCCCGGCACTCCAGCGTCTCTACCGCCAGAGCTTGCTGATCCTGCGCACGCAGATCGACGAAGGTGGGGCGATCCTGGCTGCCAACGACTCCGATATCCTCCACTTCGGTCGCGATACCTACAGCTACGTCTGGCCGCGGGACGGTGCACTCATCGCGAACGCTCTGCTGGAAGCGGGCTATCCGGAGTTGGCCCGCCGGTTTCTCCTCTTCATGGGAGACCTCGTGACGCACTACGGCTTCTTCCTCCACAAGTACAACCCGGACGGCTCGGCCGGATCGAGTTGGCACCCTTGGGCAGGAGCGAACGGCGAGTTGCAGTTCCCGATCCAGGAAGACAGCACAGCACTCGTCCTGGTCTCGCTCTGGCGCTATTACCGAAAGACGCGCGACCTCGAAGTGTTGCGCTCCCTGTACAGCTCGGTCGTCTTGCCCTGTGCTCGTTTTCTCGCCTCGTATCGCGATCCGGTGACTGGCCTTCCCGCGCCCTCCTATGACCTCTGGGAAGAACGCCGCGGCATCCACGCCTTCACGGTCGCTTCGGTTATCGCTGGCTTGCGCGCCGCCGCGCAGCTCGCACGCATCTTCGGCGACGACCAGTTCGCTGAGACGTGGCAGCGCGCAGCGGACGATATCCGCGACGCCGCCGAGCGGCATCTCTACCGGCCCGAGTTGGGTCGTTTCGTCCGCATGCTCACGGTCGAGCCCAACGGAACCGTTTGCCCCGATCCAACGCTCGATGCGAGTCTGGCCGGTCTCTTTCTCTTCGAGGTGTTCTCGGCTCGCGACCCGCGGGTGGTCGCGACGATGCGCGCGATCGAAGAGCGCCTCTGGGTCAAGACGGCGGTCGGCGGGGTGGCTCGCTACGAAGACGACTACTACTACCAGATGAGTCGCGACCTCGAGCGGATTCCGGGCAATCCCTGGTTCATCTGCACGCTCTGGCTCGCTGACTGGTACATCGCCTGGGCGACGTCACCGAGCCGGCTCAGTCGAGCGCTGGAACTCCTGGAGTGGGCTGCCGCGCATGCGCTGCCGAGCGGCGTGCTGGCCGAGCAGGTGCACCCGGAGACGGGGGAGCCCCTTTCGGTCAGCCCGCTCAGCTGGAGTCACGGGACGTTCATCGCCACCGTGCTGCGCTATCTCGAGCGCGAACGGCAGCTCGCCGCAGCGGGCTGGCCGGCCTACCTCGCGCCGTGAGTCGCTGAACCGACGCGTATCACCGTCCCGGTGGCCAGTTCCCGTACCAGTCGAAGCGCTGCTCGCTCAGCCCGACCACGACGTTCTTGACCTGCGTGTACAGGTCGAGGGCATGGCGCGAGAGCTCCCGACCGATCCCGCTCTGCTTGAATCCACCGAAGGGTGCCTCGGGCGGATTGACCACCGGGTAGTTGATGCTGATGTTGCCGGCCTTGATGCGGGCAGCGAGCCGGTGCGCCCGCTTGATGTCGTTGGTCCAGATGGTAGCGGCGAGTCCGTAGACCGTCGCGTTCGCGATGTCGACCGCCTCGTCCTCGGTCCGGAAGGGAATGACTGCGAGCACCGGTCCGAACACTTCCTCGCGGGCGATGGTCATGTGGGGCTGTACCTCGTCGAAGATGGTCGGTTCGACGAAGTTGCCGCGCTCGAGGGCTGGGTCGGCGGGTCGCTTGCCGCCGAGCCGGAGCATGGCGCCTTCGCCTTTGGCGCGCTCGACGTAGCTCAAGACGCGCTCGCACTGCCGACGGGAGACGAGCGGCCCCAGCTGGGTGTTGTCGTCCAGCGGGTCACCGATGCGCAGCTGGCTGGCCTTGCGCAGGAACTCATCCATGAAACGGTCGTGGATCGATTCGTGCAGCAAGAGACGCGTACGAGCGGTGCAGCGCTGCCCAGCATTGGAGAAGATCGCGAAGAGCGATCCGTTGACCGCTTCCTCGAGGTCGGCGTCCGGGAAGACGATGTTGGGCGACTTGCCGCCGAGTTCGAGAGAGACCTTCTTGATCGTCCCGGCGCTCAACCGCAAGATCTCGCGCCCCGTCTCGGTTTCGCCGGTGAAGGCGATCTTGTCGACCAGCGGGTGCTCGCAGATAGCGGCGCCGACTTCGCTCCCGGGGCCGGTGACGACGTTGACGACCCCTTCGGGGATGCCTGCTTCCAGACAGATCTGGCCGAGGACCAGCGCAGTGATCGGCGTGTAACTCGCCGGTTTGAGCACGACCGTATTGCCGGCGGCCAAGGCGGGCGCGAGCTTCCAGGCAGCCATGAGGATCGGGAAGTTCCACGGGATGATCTGTCCGCAGACACCGTATGGCTCGCGGACGGTGTAGTCGAGCAGCGGGCCGTTCATGGGGATCGTCTCGCCCCAGATCTGGCCGGTGAGGTTGGCGTAGTACTCGAAGCAGTTCGCCGCCGCAGCGATGTCCATCCGCGACTCGACGATGATCTTGCCGCAGTTGTGCGTCTCCAACCGGGCGAGTTCCTCTTGTCGCTCGCGGAGGATCTCGGCGACCTTGCGCAAGCGCCGGGCGCGCTCGTTGGGGGCCATCCGCCCCCAGGGGCCTTCATCGAAGGCGCGCCGCGCCGCGCGGACTGCCCGGTCGACGTCCTCGCGACCGGCCTTGGCGACGTAGCCGATCACCTCGTTGGTCGCTGGATTGTAGGTCGGGAAGGTCTCTCCGCTCGCAGCGGGAACGAACTGTCCGTCGATCAGCAAGTGGTAGGTCCGAATGCCGGTTTCCGTCGCCATCGTCGTCCTCCTGGCCAGAGAGTGCACACCACTCGTACCGCCTCACCGAAAGCTGGCGGTGCGAGGTCATCGTACCGTGCAGATCGGCGGTTGTCACGCTGTCGGCGGGGTGAAGACGATCTTCCACGGTTTGAGCTGGATCTCCTGGAAGACGCCGGCCTCGTAGAACGGATCGCCCTGGATGAGCTGGCGCGCTTCGTCTTCCGATTCTGCCTGGTAGATGATCAGTGCTCCGCTGTCGTCCTCGAACGGCCCGGAGGCCCACAATTTCCCCTGCTCGCGGAGGGAGGCGAGATAGTGCCGGTGGGTCGGCCGGACTTGCTGGATCTTCTCCGGATCGCCGTACCGGATGACCGCTGCCCAGAGCATGAGAGGCTCCTCTCCTCACTCCACGTCGTACTCGGCACCGCGCTCACCAGGATAATCCGGCTCGGCCGGGCTGACGAGTGCGCGTGGATCGCCGGTGATGACGAAGGCGACGCGCTCGCAGATGTTCGTGACCCGGTCGGCGATCCGTTCCAGGTTGTGCGCTGCCCAGAGGAGCAAGGTGGCGCGTTCGATCGTCCGCGGGTCGCTCATCATGTACGTGAGCAGTTCGCGGTAGACCTGGTCGTAGAGGCCGTCGACCTCGTCGTCCCGGCGCCAGATGGCGCGGCAGCGTTCGAGGTCCATCTCGATGAAGGCGTCGAGGGCGTGCTGGAGCATCTCGATGGAAATTTCCGCCATCCGCGGGATGTCGATGAGCGGCTTGAGCGGCGGCCAAGCGCTCAGGCGAATGGCGATCTTGGCGAGCCCCTCCGCGTAATCGCCGATCCGCTCGAGTTCGCCGATAATGAACAACACCGCTGCGATCGTGCGGAGGTCACTCGCCATCGGTTGTTGGGTGGCGATGAGGAGGAGCGCTCGTTCCTCGAGCGCATAACTGCGCTCGTCGATCTCGCGATCGTGCTCGATGATGCTCTGTGCCAGCGTGACGTCGTAACGCTTGAGCGCTTCGACCGCGCGCTCGACCGCCTTTTCCACCATACTCCCGAGGTTGAGGAGGTCTTGCCGCAGCAACTGCAGGTCGCGTTCGAACTCGGCGCGTGCACGAACAGCCATCGTCTCGCCTCACCTTCTCGCACGGACGCGGGCTGGACGGAGAGCCATGCCCGCGCAGAGACCCGGAGTGCGGTAAGTGTACCGTAGCCGACGGGGGCTTCCTAGCCGATCTTTCCGGTGATATAGTCTTCCGTCTCCTTGCGCTTCGGGTTGGTGAAGATCCGCTGCGCCGTGTCGAACTCGATGAGCCGTCCGGTGCGCTCTTCTCCAGCGAGGAGAAAGGCGACGTAGTCAGCGATGCGGGCAGCTTGTTGCATGTTGTGGGTGACGATGACGATGGTGTAACGCTGTTTGAGCTCCCAGATGAGTTCCTCGATGCGGTAGGTGGCGATCGGGTCGAGCGCGCTCGTCGGCTCGTCCATCAGGAGCACCAAGGGTTCGACGGCGAGGGCGCGCGCGATACAGAGGCGTTGCTGCTGGCCGCCAGAGAGCGACGATCCGGGTGCTTTGAGTTTGTCCTTCACCTCGTCCCAGAGCGCCGCAGCGCGCAGGCTCCGTTCGACGATCTCGTCCGCCTCGGCCCGCGAGAGACGTCCGCGGTGGAGTCGCACCCCGGCGAGGACGTTGTCGTAGATCGACAGCGTCGGGAATGGGTTGGGTTTCTGGAAGACCATCCCGATGAGTTGCCGAACGCGCGCCGGATCGATGCCGGGGCCGTAGATGTCGATCCCCTCGAGCCGGACGCTTCCGGTGACGCGTGCGCCGGGTGTGAGTTCGTGCAAGCGGTTCAAGCAGCGGATGAACGTCGATTTCCCACAACCGGAGGGGCCGATGACGGCCGTGACGGCACCGGGATGGATCGGGAAGGTGATGTCGTCGAGCGCCTGGAAGCGACCGTAAAAGGCGGAGAGGTGCTCCACGTCCATCCGGGCTGCCGTGGTCGCAGGTGCTGCGGCGGCAGCTGCTGCCTGTGCTGCGCGCTGGTTGGTCAGAGCCGCCATGTGATCGGACACGCTGTCCTCCGTCGCTCCTCGCTCAGCCGATGCGGCCGGTGATGTAGTCCTCGGTGCGTCGATCGCGCGGGCGCAGGAACAGCTCGCGCGTCGGGGCGTACTCGATCAACTCGCCGGTTCGGTCCTCTGCGGCCAGCATGAAGGCGGTGTAGTGCGAAACCCGCGACGCTTGCTGCATGTTGTGTGTGACGATGACGATCGTGTAGGTATCGGCAAGTTCGCGCATCAGGTCTTCGATCCGCATCGTCGCGACTGGATCGAGCGCCGAGCACGGCTCGTCCATGAGGAGGATTTCCGGTTCCAGCGCGATGGCGCGTGCGATACACAGTCGCTGCTGTTGCCCGCCGGAGAGGGCGAGCGCGCTTTGGTCGAGCTTGTCCTTGACCTCGTCCCACAGGGCCGCTTTACGCAGCGCCTCTTCGACCCGGGCAGCGAGGTCACCGCGATACCCGTTGATGCGGAGACCGAAGGCGACGTTCTCGAAGATACTCTTCGGAAACGGGTTCGGCTTTTGGAAGATCATCCCGATGTGGCGACGGACCCAGACGGGATCGGTCGACGGCGCGTAGAGGTCCACATCGCCCCAATAGACGGAGCCGGTGACGCGGGCTTCCGGTGTGAGGTCGTGCATCCGGTTGAGGGCACGGAGGAGCGTGCTTTTCCCGCACCCGGAAGGGCCGATGATGGCGGTGATGCGGCGGGCCGGAATGGTGAAGGAGACGTCGCGGACCGCCTGGTGGCGCCCGTACCAGACGCTCAGCCGCTCGATGCGCAAGGCGGCCGGTTCGCGCGGTTGAACGATCGGGCGGGCGGTCTCGCTGGTCGGGAGTGCCATCGGCTGACCTCCTGGTCAGAAGCGGATACGGCGTTGTAGGCGAGCGCGGAGAAAGATCGCGAGGCCGTTGAAAAGCAACAGCACGACGAGCAGGACGATGATCGCCCCGGCGGCCCGTTCGTGGAAGGCCGGCTGTGGCCGCGAGATCCAGTTGAAGATCTGGATCGGAAGGACGGTGAAGGGGTCGGACAGGCTGCGCGGTGTGAAGGCCACGTAGGTCAAGGCACCGATCGTGATCAGCGGGGCAGTCTCACCGATCGCGCGGGCCAGGGCCAGGATCGTGCCGGTGAGGATGCCCGGTAGTGCGGCTGGCAGGACGAAGTGTCGTACTGTCTGCCACCACGAGGCGCCCAGGGCCAGGCCAGCTTCCCGGATCGAGGGAGGAATCGCGCGCAGTGCCTCGCGCGACGCGATGATGATGATCGGCAGGACGAGGAGGCTGAGCGTGAGCGCACCAGCGATGAGGCTCCGTCCGAGCATGAAGGTGCGCACGAAGACACCGAGCCCGAGCAGCCCGTAGACGATCGACGGCACAGCCGCCAGGTTGGAGATGTTGATCTCGATCAGCGCGGTCAACCGGTTCTTGGGTGCGAACTCCTCGAGGTAGAGTGCAGCCGCGACGCCGAGCGGAAAGGCGATGATTGCGACGAGAACCAGCATGTAGAGCGTACCGACCAGGGCAGAGCGGATCCCCGCTTGTTCCGGACGACGCGAGGGATAACTCGTCAAGAAATCCCAGGAGAGGACTCGCCAGCCGTCACGCACCACGTCGGCGATCAGGACTCCCAGGGTCGTCAGTCCGATGACGATCGCTATGATGCTCAGCACTCCGAAGAACGTGCCGAGGCGCCGCCGCAACGTCAGTCGCGGTTCGAAGTACTGGTCGATTGCGTGGTCGCGTTGGCTCGTCACTCATAGACCTCCCGGAAGCGCTTGAGGAAGCGGTAGCTCAAGAGGTTCAGCGCCATCGTGATCACGAAGAGCGTCGTACCGACGGCGAAGATGGTCTGGTACTCGAGCGTGCCGTGCGGCGTGTCGCCCAAGCTCACTTGCACGATGTAGGCGGTCATCGTCTCCATGGCGACGAGCGGGTTGAGGGTGAAGCGCGGTATCTGCCCGGCGGCGATGGCGACGATCATCGTCTCGCCGACGGCGCGCGAGACTGCGAGGATGAAGGCAGCAACGATGCCGGAGAGCGAGGAGGGAACGACGACCCGCCAGACGACTTCGAGCTTGGTCGCCCCCAACGCATAGGCCCCTTCGCGCAGACTCTGGGGGACCGCCCGCATCGCGTCCTCGGACAGCGATGCGACCAACGGCAAGATCATGATGCCCATGACCAACCCTGCCGAGAGCGCATTGAACACCTCGAGCTGGGGAATGAACCGCTTGAGGAGCGGTGTGACGAAGAGGAGAGCGAAGTAGCCGTAGACCACGGTGGGGACACCGGCCAAAATCTCGAGGATCGGCTTCACGAATGCAGCCACGCGCGGTGGCGCGTACTCGGACAGGCCGATAGCGGCGAGCAGGCCGAGCGGCAACGCGACCAGCATGGCGATCGCCGAAATGACCAGCGTCGCCGTGAGGAGCGGCCAGATACCGAAGTGCTTGTCTGCGAACAGGGGCGTCCACTGCGTGTCGGTCAGGAAGTCGACGATCGAGACGCGCTGGAAGAAGTGGAACGTTTCGATCGCGAGCGTGTAGATGATACCGATCGTCGTCGCGATGGAAATGAGGGCTGCCAGGAAGAGGAGCCCCAGAATGACGGATTCGCGCACGACGCGAACCCGGTCGATACGCTGCGTACCGGTCAGGACCTGCTCGATCCAGGTGCGCCGGTCGAGCGCCGAGGCCACCGTCACCGGGGTCGGTTCGGTCGTCACCGTGCCACCTCGTCAGGTAACGCATGACCGCGAGGAGGTGACTCACTCGTCACCTCCTCGCGGATTGTACCGAGTTCTGCTGACGCTCGAAAGTCACCGCTCACGCGCAAGCACGTCCTCGAGCGAGACACCGACTTCGACGCCCTTGAAGACCGAGCCCGTCTTGCGTTGCTGGAAGCGCTGCATGACGAGTTGGTACGCCTGATCGGGGAGCGGAATGTAGCCGACTTCTTCGGCCAGTTCGGCTGCGTTCTCCAAGTAGAACTCGACGAAGGCTTCGACCTCTGGACGGTCGATTTGGTCAGCCGCCACGTAGATGAAGAGTGGCCGGGACAGCGGTGAGTATTGCCCGGTCTTGACGGTTTCGAGATCGGGGACGACCGGCTGACCGGTCTTCGGGTTGACGATGGGGACGATCTTGACCCGGTTCGCGTTCTCGAGCGCGTAGGCGAGCCCGAAGTAGCCGAGTGCACCGCGGTCGCCAGCGACGCCCTGGACGAGGACGTTGTCGTCTTCGGACGCGGTATAGTCGCCGCGGCTAGCACCTGATTTGCCGTTGATCGCTTCGGTGAAGTAGTCGAACGTCCCCGAGTCGGTACCAGGGCCGTAGAGGGCCAGCGGGACGTCCGGCCACTCCGGTCGCACCTGGTTCCAGCGGGTGATGACGCCTTGCGATTCGGGCTTCCAGATCAGGTTCAGTTCTTCCACCGTCAAGTGGTCGACCCAGTCGTTCTGGGGATTGACGACGACAGCGAGACCGTCGAACGCCACCGGAAGCTCGATGAACTCGCGACCGCTCTTTTGGCAGGCCTCGAGTTCGGAGTCCTTGATCGGTCGAGATGCATCGGAGATGTCGATCTCTTTGTTGCAGAACTTCTTGAATCCACCCCCGGTGCCCGAGATGCCGACCGTCACGCGCACGTTCGGATGCTTGCGCTGGAACTCCTCGGCGACGGCCTCGGAAATGGGGAAAACGGTACTCGAACCGTCGATGGCGATCGTGCCACGGAGCTCAGCGACTGGGGTCGATGCGGGAGCGGTCGTCGGTGTTGGCATTGGAGCAGCTGTAGCCGGGGTGGGTGTCGCTGCCTGCCCACTAGTGGCAGGAGTCGGGGTCGGCGTGGCTGCCCCGCCACCGCACGCTGCTAAGAGCGCACCGACTGCAGGGAGCGTAACTCCCAGAGCAGTGAACCGAACCAGCAGCTGCCGTCTATTGTATGCCCGTGTCATTCTGCTCTCCCTCCTCGAACGCTATCTCCGGCACGAACCGGTACCCGATACCGTGGACTGTCTGAATCAGCCGCGAACCATCGTCCTCCCCTCCCAGTGCTTCGCGGATCCGGTGGATGTGCACGTCGACGTTGCGCAGATCGACGATGTCGGGCCCCCACACGAGATCGAGCAGTTCCTGGCGCGTGCAGACGCGACCGGCTCGCTCGACGAGCGCAGCCAAGAGTGCGAACTCGCGCGGTGCCAAGCGGATCTCGCGTCCACGATAGACGACGCGGTGCTCGTCGCGAAAGACCACGAGGTTGCCGGCTGTGAGCACGCTTCCCGGCGGTGTCTCGCTGGAGCGCCGGAGCAGTGCCTCGATGCGCGCGAAGAGCTCGCGGGTGCGGAACGGCTTGGTGACGTAGTCGTCCGCACCGGCTTGAAAGAGCGCGACGATATCGTCCTCGCTGTCCCGCGCGGTGAGGACGAGGATCGGTGCCTGCGACCACTTGCGGATCAGCCGGCAGACATCGCGGCCGTCGATGCCGGGGAGCATGAGGTCCAGCACGATCAGGTCTGGGCGGATCGTCCGGGCCAAGGTCAAGGCGCGCCGTCCCTCGTCGGCCGTCCAGACGCTGTAGCCGCGCCGCTGCAGGCTGTAGGTGAGGAGGTGGGCGAGCGTCGGATCGTCTTCGACGACGAGGATGCGTGGCTGTTGTCGTGTCGCTCGCTCGCTGCTCACCTGACCAACCGAAGGCTCCTGCATGCTCAGCGTCTCCCTCTCGTCCCGTCGAGCAGTGTACGTGGGGAAGGTTAGTGCGTGGTTGGCACAACCTTAACGCTCAATGAACGGAGACGGGAGGAGCCGCTGGATCGCCGCGACGATCTCGCGGACGGAAAGCGGCCGTTCGAGGAGGGCGACCGCTCGGTGCCGCAGCGTCTCGGGGACGGCGCGCAGTGGGCTGGCGATGACGAGGAGCGGCGTGTGCGCGAAACGCGCGAGGAGCTCTTCGCTCCCCTCTGTGACCCGCCCGTTCCGGCTGCAGTCGATGACGATTACGCTCGGAGTCATACCCCACTGCTCGAGCGCTCGCCGTGCATCTTCCGTCGTCTCGAACGCGAGGACATGATAGCCGCGTTCCTCCAGCTCGGCGCGGAGGTAGGAGCGGGTGGGCCATTCCGGCTCGATGATCAGGACGAGCGGCAAGCGGCGCATGGTCGCTCTCCGTTGCGCGACCGCCCTTTTGCACGCGAGAGCGGTCGCCAGGGCGATCCCCGACGACCGCTCTCGATCGCGCCGGACTCTGATTCCGAGCTCAGGCTCTGTCGCCTTCCGGATCGCCGATCAACCGTGCAGCCAGGAACTCTCGGCACTGCCAGCACTGGTGCGGCCCGGGGGTCTGTCGGCATCGCTCGACGGCATCCGGGGTATTCAGCGCATACCCGAGTGCACAGCGCATCACCGTCACGCGCTTGCGTCCCCGCTTCGGTTGGTAGGTCAGCTTCTTCAGCATCGGGCATCCGAGCCAGAGTTGCTCCTCGGAATCGGCGTCCGGCGCCGGCTGGAAGAGCTTCGCCACCTGCATGGCGCCGGTCACCTCATCTCGACCCGGTGGTTCCGGGTACGTCTCCAGAGTATCCGCGCGCGTCTCTGCGCCGTGAGCGGATCCCTGGGTCTAGAGGCAGTATACCCGAGCGAGGCGTGGGGCGCTCACTGCCCCTGCGGGAGCACGTGGAGCTTGCTCGCCAGAACCGGACTCCGGAACTCGCTGGCCAAGATATCCATGATGACGACGTCGTCACGGTGCGGCCCGATCCGCGTCGCTTGTCGTAACCGACCGACTTCGCGGAAGCCGACGCGGTCATAGACGGCGCGAGCCCGCTCGTTGGACGCGTAGTACCGCAGCCAGACGTGGTGGAGACCGAGCACGGTGAACGCGAAGTCGAGGAGCAGCTGCAAGGCTTCCGTCGCGTAGCCCCGCCCCCAGACGCTGCGCTCGCCGATCACGATGCCGACTTCAGCGCTTCCCACGGCGAAGTCGATGCCGAACAGCTCGGCGTTGCCTACTGGGCGGTCGTCCGGTCGTTCGTAGATCGTGAACACGCGCCGGTTCGGGTCGCGCCGTGCCTGTTCGAACCATTCCAGCTCGTCCTCCAGCGTGAAGGGGACGCGCCAGTGGGCGGTGAGCGTCCGCGAAACCTCCAGGTCGTTCATCCAGCGTTGGTACACCGGTGCAAGGTCGCGTCGGATCGGGCCCAGATAGACATGCTGACCGGGGACGATCACTTGCAAGTGCACGAACTCGTCGTGAGCGGTCATCGGCTTTTCCTCCCCCACCTCGATCGACTCGGTATGCTTCCTGCACGACGGTGCAGGAGGCTCGCAGCACGACGATGTATCGGATCGGCACGTCAGGTTGGTCGTATCAGCATTGGCGCGGACGCTTCTATCCACCGGAGCTTCCCCGGTGGGAGTGGTTCGCGTTCTACCTCCGCGAGTTTGCCACAGTCGAGCTGAACGTTACGTTCTATCGACTTCCCCCGAAGAAGCGCTTCCACGAATGGGCACGGCTCGCCGAGCAGCGTCCCGACTTTCTCTTCGCCGTGAAGGCACCACGCGTCATCACGCACGTCCGGCGTTTGGTCGGTGTGGAGGACGAGTTCCGCCAGTTTCTGGAGGTCCTCGAAGGTTTGGCGTCGCGGCGCGGCCCGCTCCTGTTTCAGCTTCCGCCCGGCTTCGCCTGCGACCTCGACCGTCTCTGCGCGTTCCTCGCGCTGTTGCCGCCGGGAACGCCGTTCGCCTTCGAATTTCGGCACGCGAGCTGGTTCGTACCAGCGGTCGAGGAGGCGATCGCACGCGCTGGTGGAACAGTCGTGCTCGCTTACGGCGGGAGCCACCCCACACCGGAAGAGCTCGCGCCGGTCGGTCCACTCTGTTACGTCCGCGTCCACAGCGGGTTGGCCGACATCGGACTCACCGACGACGAGATCGAGCGACTGGCGGAACGCCTCGCCACATGGTCGGACCGGCCCGGCTACGTCTACTTCAACAACGACGCCTTCGCACACGCCGTCGCCGACGCGCGTCGCCTGCGTGCCGCGCTCGCCCGGCGGGGCGTTGCGGTGGTGTAACCCGGTACGTCGTCCAGCAGTTGGGAGAGGGTGGTGCAGCGAGGCGTGACCGTGCGCTGCAGCCAGTACGTTGCCGCCGTTCAGCTGGCACTGTCCTCCGGTGGATCCGACGCCTGGCTGAGCGGCTGGGTGCGATGAGCTGCACCGCGTGCTAGGCTGTCTTAGGCACGGAGCGGGGGAAGCGATGGGACAGATCGTGCCTCTCACGTCGCTCGCGGCACTGTGCGAGGAGCTGCGGCGATCCGGCAAACGCATCGTGCTGACCAACGGGCACTTCGACCTGCTCCACGTCGGTCACGTCCGCTACCTCCGCGCGGCGCGCGAACTCGGTGACCTCCTGATCGTCGCCGTCAACGACGACGCCTCGACGCGGCGCCGCAAGGGGCCGACGCGCCCGATCGTCCCGGCTGAGGAGCGGGCTGAGCTCTTGGCCGCGCTCTCCTGCGTGGACTACGTGACTATCTTCGGTGACGACACCGCCGAAGCGGTCGTCCGCCTGGTGCGACCGCACGTCTACGTCAAAGGCGGCGACTACGGCCTGACGACCGAGGACCTGGAGCGAGGTAAGCTACCGCTACCGGAGGCGGCAGTGGTACGCGAGCTCGGCGGTGACGTGGTCCTACTGCCGCTCGTCCCGGAACGTTCGACCACCGCGCTCGTCCAGCGGATCCTGGCGGCCCACGACTGCGGCGGACGCGACCGCTCCGCGGATACGCCGTGACGAATGCGACCAATCCCCGGTGTGGACGTCGTCCAGCGGCCTGCTCGTCCGCCTGGCCTCGCTTGGAGTCCGCCGTGTGGTGCCCGCGTCACGTGTCGGGCCAGTACACTCCTGCTGGCCCGTCCTCGGGTAGGAGCGGTGCTGCGTGGCGACGAACGGTTCCGATCCAGTGCGTGTGGAGGCGAACCCGCCGGAGGTCAGCGCGCGGAGCGAGCGTGCTCAGGTCGCCCGCGCTGCCGCGATCTTGATGCTCGGGGTCGTCCTCAGTCGCGTCCTCGGACTGGTACGCGAGCAAGTGACCTCGTACTTCTGGGGCACGACCGATGCCGTCGCCGCCTTCACCATCGCCGACAACGTGCACACCATGCTGTTCGACCTAGTCATCAGCGGCATGCTGCAGGCCGCGCTCGTGCCGGTACTCAGCGCGTATGCCGCGCCGCATCTCCGCGATGAGTTCCGGCGTATCGTCGGTGCGCTGCTCGTCTGGGTGCTCCTGGTCGTCGGGGCGGCAGTCGTCGTGGTCGCTGTGGCCGCGTCGTGGGTGGTGCTCGCGCTGACCGCGCTCGGCGGCGGCGAGGCCGCGCGTGGCCCCGAGACCTTCCAGTTGACGATCCGGCTCGTCCGCCTCATCGTTCCGGCAGTGCTCTTCCTCGCCGTGTCCACGGTCCTCATGGCAGCGCTGTATGCCTTGCAGCGCTTCACCCAGCCCTCGCTCGCGCTCAGCGTGCGCAATGCGGCGATCGTCGCCTGTGCGCTGGTGCTGGGGCAGGCGATCGGCGTCACCAGCTTGGTGGTCGGCGTGTTGCTGGGTGCGGTTGGTCTGGTCGTGCTGCAGGTCTGGGGGCTCCGCGATTGTCTGCCGAAGCTGAACCTCCACCTGTGGCACCCGGCGATCCGCCGGATCTTCGCGCTCTACCTTCCTATCTTCCTGGGGCTCTTCGCCAACACGGTCGCGCTGGTCGTCGACCGTAACCTGGCGTGGGGAGTCGACCCACACGCTCTGGGGGCGATGAGGTACGCCACGGCGCTCAATCAGATGATCCTCGGGCTGGTCGCGGCGGCAACCTCCTTGGCGGCATTGCCCACGCTCTCGCGTCACGCAGCCCTCGGCGACGAAGCGGCGTATCAGCGCACGCTCGCGCTCGGTCTCAAGTTCGTCGCTTTGCTCATCTTCCCGGCTACCTTCGGCATGGCCGCGCTCGCCTGGCCGATCGTCACCCTGCTCTTCTTCCACGGGGCGACCGACCTGGAAGGGGCACGCGCGATCTGGATCGCGCTCCTCGGCTATCTGCCGGGCACGCTCTTCGCTGCCTTCGACCAAGTGCTGATCTTCGCTGCCTACGCACGACAGAACACGCGCACCCCCGTTCTGGTCGGTGTGTTGTCGGTCGGCGTCTACTTCCTGGTCGCGCTCGCGCTCGTGCGACCGCTCGGCATGCTCGGTCTGGTGCTCGGTAACACAGCGCAGTTCATCGCGCACACGCTGGTCATGTGGTGGGTGTTGCGGCGCTGGCTGGGGCGCGTGGGGGACGGCACGGTCAGTCGGACGCTCCGTGCGAGTCTGTTGGCGGCAGCGGTCATGGCAGCCACGATCGGGGCCCTGGCCGCGTTGGCGGGTGGTTGGCGGCCGCCGGAAGCGACCGGTCTCCTCTGGCGCCTGCTCATGGTCAGTGGCGGCGTCGCTCTCGGCGCTGGCCTCTACGCGCTGGCTCTGGCACGCCTGCGCGTCGAGGAGTTCACGGCCTTCCGGCAGTCGTTGCGCGCGCGTCTCCTGGGTTGACAACCGAGAGAGGAGCCGCTTCTCTATCCAGCAGGAGCAGGTTTCCGGGCACGATGGCAGGTGGGGAAGTCCGCCTCGCCATTCGTCTTTTGGCAGGGAAGGAGAAGGTGCGATGGCCTACGACCTCATCGTCCGCAACGCTCGGCTCCGCGACGGGCGGCTCCTCGATCTCGCCATCGCCGAGGGGAAGATCGCTGCCATCGGCGAACACCTCGAGGGAGAGGCGGCGGAGGTGATCGAGGCGGGCGGTCGGCTCCTTTCGCCACCGCTCGTCGAGCCACACTGCCACCTCGATGCGGCGTTGACCGAAGGGCTGGCCGGCCACAACGAGACGGGCACCCTCCTCGAAGGGATCCGCCGCTGGAGCCAGACGAAGCCGCAGCTCACGGTCGAGGCAGTGAAAGAGCGCGCCAGGCGCACCATCGAGTGGTACGCCAGCCAGGGGGCGCTCGTCATCCGGAGCCACGTCGACGTCTGCGACCCGAACTTCGTCGGGTTGCGCGCGCTGCTCGAGGTGCGCGAGGAGATGCGTGACCTGGTCGATCTCCAGCTCGTCGCCTTTCCGCAGGAGGGGATCCTCTCCTACCCGCGTGGTGCCGAGCTTCTCGAGGAAGCGCTCCGGATGGGCTGCGATGTGGTCGGCGCTATCCCGCACTACGAGATGACGCGCGAGATGGGCGTCGAGTCGCTGCGCATCGCGTTCGACCTGGCTGAGCGCTACGACCGGCCGCTCGATGCCCACTGCGACGAGACGGACGACGACCAGTCGCGGTTCGTCGAAGTGATGGCTGCCGAGACGATCCAGCGCGGGCTGCAGGGGCGCGTCGTAGCGAGCCACACCACAGCGATGGGGTCGTACAACAACGCCTATGCCTTCAAGCTGTTCGGCTGGCTGAAGCGGGCGGAGCTGAGCATCATCGCCAATCCTCCGGACAACTCGATCCTCCAAGGGCGCTTCGATACCTACCCGAAGCGGCGGGGACTCACGCGCGTGAAGGAGCTCCTCGAGTACGGGATCAACGTCGCCTTCGGTCACGACTCGGTGATGGACCCGTGGTATCCGCTCGGTACCGGGAACATGCTGCACGCTGCCTGGCTCGGCTTGCACCTGGTCCAGCTGTCCGGGTACGAGGAGATCCCACTCGTCTGGGACCTCGTGACGACCAACGCGGCGCGCGCTGTGGGTATCCTCGACCGCTACGGTATCGAGGTCGGGAAGCCTGCCGACTTCGTCATCTTCGATGCGACGAGCGACCGCGATGCCCTGCGCATGCTGGCACCAGCGCTCTGGTGCGTCAAGCGCGGGCGCATCGTCAGCCGGACGACGGCACCGCGGGTGGAAGTCCGGCGCGGTGAGAGGTTCGTCCCCATCCGGTACGAGCGACCGGGCGAAGGATTGGCTGCCGAGTGACCTGGGCTGCATCGTGCGCGCAGAGAAGGCTCGTGCTCCGCTGCGGCAGGACAGCAACTCTCGTCGAGGTGCGGTGTGCTTCGGCAGAGCCTCCTGGCTGAAGCGCACGCGTCGTGCCGGACGTCGCCGGATCGTCGCAGCACCCGTGGGTGGCACGCGCTATACTGCAGCGTCCTGTGCCGATCGCTGGCTCCCTCAGTGAGAGACCGCCAGGGTCTCGAGTGAGACCCTGGCGGTGCGTCGCTGCGACTCGCGCTGCTGGTAGTGCGGTGCCCTCCCCACTCGCTGTCCCGGCCTAGGCTCCCCGGGCCTGCTGGATGGCGCGCCAGACCTTTTCGGGGGTGAGGGGGATGTCGATGTGCTCGATGCCGAAGGGTGCGAGCGCGTCCATCACCGCGTTGGCGATGGTGGGGGTGGAGCCGATCGTGGCCGCATC